>Ga0307372_10000030_pt1 | contig 208340 bp, 208 predicted proteins | sample OX1MG_FD_202533 | JGI IMG/M metagenome (GOLD analysis project Ga0307372, IMG submission 202533) | Soil microbial communities from Risofladan, Vaasa, Finland - OX-1 | ecosystem: Environmental > Terrestrial > Soil > Coastal area > Acid sulfate soil | place: Finland: Risofladan, Vaasa...
AGTTCTGCACGAGCTTGTCGGCGAGCCCCGAGTCGCCACGCGCGATCTCGGTCGCGATGACCGAGAACGTCTGAGCCTCGGTGGCCGGGTCGAGCCCGACACCGCCGTACTGCTCCGGCACGCCCAGGCCGCGCAGCCCCGTGCGGCCGGCCTCCTCAAGGATCTCGGATGGCAGGCGCTGGGCCGGGTCGAACAGCCACTCGCGTTCCCGGTTCGCGGCGATGAACGGCCTGACGACATCATCCACGTAGCGTCGGCAGGTCTCCCGCATCAGGCGCTGCTCGTCCGAGAGATACCTGTCCGGCACCTCACCAACTCTGTCCATGACGCCTCGTCTCCCATCGGCGGCCGTGCGCCGGCCCGCCGCCACCCAGCAGCCATCTTGCGGGGCCGGCAGGGCCGGGCGGACCCGTTCCGTGCCGCGTGCCGCGTCATCACATCACGCCCCCGGCCGGGTCACAACCCCGCCCCACGACTTACGCCACGAGTCGGGACGCAACCTTCGCCCGCGCACCGTGGACGCTCCAGCAGCACAAAACAAAAGCGACTGCGTCCCTGCACCGAGTAAGAGGACCGAACGATACGTGCCGATCCCGCCTGGTGTAATCACTGGGTCAGCGGAGACCGCCGGCCGGCGACAACCCGCACACAATCACACTCGAAGCCTCGAGCATGAAGGCCCGACGACAGCGACCGAGTCGGCAGGCGCCAAATCTATGGCTACAGCACCCGTCAGATGTGCATTCTTCGTAACGACTGCTGTCCCGGCTTGACAGATGTCACCGGGCCGACCGGAAGAATGCCCGCGGCGGCGATAACCCGTGATCACGTGCCAGTGCCGAGCTGGCCGGTCAGGCCGGCGTTCTTGACCAGGCGTCCCCACCGCGCGCTGCGCCGGAACTGGCGGGCAAGGTCGGCACCGGCTGGCGGCGAGCCATCGGGGTGGCGGTTCGCGAGCGCCCAGGGCAGGATGCTGCCACGGCAGTTCTGCGCGCCCGTGAACGAGCGCGGGAAACCGACTGCTCAGCCTGCTCCGCCGGAATTCGCTGCGGGCTAGGGCTGGGCAGGCTGCCGCCAGGAAGGGCGGAAGTGCAGGCATGCGTGCGCAGATGGTGGCAGGGCATGGCGCTCCTCCTTGATCGGCTGGGAGGAATCCGGGAGATCGCTACTGCGGCGAACTCGCCTCAACCGGGCACAGCTGGGCTGAAGAGGAGCTTCTGAACTGGCCTTCCGCCATTCCAGCTGGTCGGGGGCACGAATGAACCTAGATGCGAACAATGTAGCCGTGGTTCACGATAGCTCACCGGCCCCCGACTGCGTGTGGGTGAGGTTCGCCCTTTCGCTGGGCGCTCCTTCCCAGGCGAAAATGGCTGCGACGGTTGTTCCCTGGCCTGGAGCGGAATGGACGGTCAGCCGACCGCCCGCGAGTGCTGCTCGCTCGCGCATGCCGAGGAGGCCGAGGTGCCCGGCTTGCAGTTGCGTGTCGGGCACTGTGGGGTCGAAGCCGCGACCGTCGTCAACGACGCGCAGGCAGAGTCCGCCGCCATCGAAGTCGAGGGTGAGCAACAGCTTCCTGGCATCGGCGTGACGGATGACGTTGTTGACGGCTTCCTGGGCGATCCGGAACGCTGCGAGCTCGATTTCGGGATGGAGCCTCATCTCAGTGCCGGTGACTTGCAGGTCCGCGGGGAGGGCAGTCGTGTCCCCGATATCGGCAAGAAATCCTCGCAAGGCTGAGGCGAGCCCGAGTTGTTCGAGGGCGGGTGGCCGCAGACCTGCCACGACCGCCCTGACACGGGTGGCGATGTCCAGCGTCTGACGGCGCGATCCCTCGAGATCCTCGGTCAGCGTGGCCGGGGTCTGTGGTGTGGTCACCAGCCGCTCAAGGGAGCGAGCCAGGTGCACGAGGAGCTGGAGCGGCTCGTCGTGGAGTTCCTGGGCGATCCGCCTTCGCTCTTCCTCCTGGACCTTGAGCAGGAGCTCGGCAAAACGATGCACGCGCTCGCCCTCAGCGCGTTCCTCGGTGACGTCCTGGAGCACCAGCTGGATGAGAGGCTTTTCCTCAGGCTTGGCCGGCACGTGGGCAACGTTCACCCGGTAGTAGCGAAGGTCGGCTTGCGGTGTTGATATCGCGATGACGTTTCCTGTGCCGTCGCCGATCGCGTCGGCGCCGGATCCCAAGACGTCATGGACGGGCCGGCCGACGACATTCTCCCGGACCAAAGCCCGGGCCGCCGGGTTGGCATCCAGGATCGAGCCCGACCGGCTGACAACCAGGATCGGGGCGGCATTGGTATCGAACAACTGCCGGTATCGCGCCTCGGTAGCCTGTTGCTCGCTTCTGGCCCGTTCCGCATGAGTGCGCTCCAGCCGTTCCGCGTCGATGTGGTAACCCACGAACACCGCCACCGCGATCACCAGGGCCAGTTCGATCAGATCGTTGCCGACGTGGCCCCGATCGCGTGGCAGCAACAGGTCCGGCAGCCATAGCAGGGTGGCCCACACCGCGGTCGCGACCGAACCAGACAGCCCGTAGCGCAGGGCGGCGTAACTGACGGGCGCGAGTAGCAGGGCGACGGGAACGCCTGCGGGGATGGTGCTGGGCTCGGCCGCCGAGACGATGTCGATGGCCAGGTGAGCTGCAGCGAGCCCGACGACCATTGCCTGCACAATCCAGAAGCGGGGCTCGCGCACGGGAGGGCGGATCACGCGATGCCAGACCGGCACGCTCCGGCCGGCTAGTGAGCCATTCATCCCTGCCTGCTTCCGCGTTCCGGGAGCGCAATGTGGTGGCTGACCGCGTACAGCGCTGCCTCAGTCCTTGAGGTCAGGCCGAGCTTGCCGAGCACGCTGGATACGTGGCTTTCCACGGTGCGCAGCCCAAGCCCGAGCTGGCTGGCAATCTGCTTGTTGGGCAGGCCCTGTGCGATGAGGCGCAGCACGTCGCTTTCACGGGCGGTGAGGGCAGGCGATGTGCTATCCGGGCCGGAGCGCCAGCGGCGGGTGAGACGGCGGGAGATCGCCTCGTCCAGGACGAGAGTGCCACCGGCGGCGGTGCGCACGGCATCGCACAGTTCCCGGGCGCTCGACGTCTTGAGCAGGTAGCCAGCGACCCCGGCCTCAAGCGCCCCGATGACATAGGCGTAGTCGTCGTAGGCGCTGAGGATGAGGACGCGGGTTTCCGCGACTTGGCCCGCCACCGCCCGCGCGAGCGCGATCCCGTTCATTCCTGGCAGTTCCACGTCGACGAGAGCGACATCCGGGCGCAGGGCGCCGATGAGCTTCAGGGCCTCTTCGGCGGAAGATGCCTGGCCGGCCACTGTGAGGCCGGGGTCGCGTTCGAGCAACTCGGCTGTGCCCTCACGGACCAGGGCGTGATCCTCGACCACGACGATCCGGACGGGACGCCGACCAGCGGCCGACCTGGTAACCATGGCCGCTCCATCGCCGGGCGGGCGCGCAACCCCGCCGGCCTCGCCTGCCGTGCTGGCTGGTCCGGGGCCGGGATCGGAGCCGGTCCGGTCTTCGTTCACTATACACAAGGCTAGACCGCAGGCGGGCAAGGCGGGACTGGCTGGAGCCGCTGCTCAGCTCTGGCTGGCAAAACTGACGCCAGGACGGGTGTACGCCGGTCGCACCCGTGATTTCCGGGAGCGGACATTCCGGGGAAAGACCGGGGCCGGCCCCGCAATCCTGTCCTTCCGCAACGCACAGTCAGGCTCTCACGCTGATGTCATGATGCTCGGCAAGGTGGCGCTGGACCTGTCCATGGCCGTTGTCGTGCTGTCGTTGATCAGCATCGCGCTCTTCTTCGTGTTCGGGGCCGGGGTGTCCTTCCTGACAGTGGCCGGTGCCAGGCGGCGAGCCCGCCGGCGATTCTGTCAGCTGGATCAGTTGTCGCACGGGTGCCCCGTGGATGAGCTTGCTGAGATCGACGAGGCGCTCGACAGGGTTCTGGCTGAGGAGCGCGGCGTGCTGCCCGGATCGCGCGGCGGGTAGCGTCTGGCGGCCTGCGCTGCGCGCGTCCGCGGGCCTCTGGGCGGCGTGCTTCCCCGTGGAATCACGGAATTAGGTCCCGTGGGATTTGGGACCTTCGGCCCTGCGCGGCCGGATCGGGCGGGCGGACATTCATGCCATGCCAGCATTGAGGAACCCCGCCCAGGCAAGCAGGAGCGAGACACACAGGTCAGATGGCCTGGCCACGGTGCGCGAGCCGGTCCCCATCGCCATCCGGCTACGGCCGCCGCACCGTGCAGGTGCCGAGGAGCGGTTCGGTCCCTCGGATCCCCCACGCGGATGGGACATCACCAGGAACCCCCGGATCGCCCGGCTCCTGCGGGACCGGCGCTTCCAGTTCCTGCTCATCCTGCCCAACCAGATCATTTTCTGGACCGTGATCTTCGTGGGCCTGCTGGGAACCGCCGTTCCCGGCCTCAACTTCGGCACCGCCATCACCTGGTACGTCTGGTTCTGCCTCGTCTTCGTGATGATGGTGGTGGTCGGGCGGGCATGGTGCGCGATGTGCCCATTCGGTGGCTTCGCCGAATGGATACAGCGCCGCACTTTCTGGCGGCGCACGCAGAAAACCCTCGGCCTGGGCCGGAAGTTCCCCGAGCCACTGGCCCGCTACGGCTTCCTGCTCCCCGTGGCGACGTTCCTCCTGCTGACCTGGATCGAGGAGTTCTTCAACATTGCCGGCCCCGGCACCCCCGCCGCCACGAGCTGGATGGTCGCAGGCATCGTCAGCTCCGCGCTGGTCTTCTTCCTGGTGTTCGAGCGCCGGACGTTCTGCCGGTACCTGTGCCCGCTCTCGGGTCTCATCGGCACGGTCGGGTCGATGGGGAGCGTGGCCGGCTTCCGCACCAGGGACCGCGAGGTCTGCCTGACCTGCCAGACCAAGGACTGCATGCGCGGCGGCGAGAACGGCTTCGGCTGCCCCTGGTACACCTGGCCAGGCAGCGCCGACTCGAACCTCGCCTGCGGGCTCTGCACCGAGTGCTACAAGGCCTGCCCTTCCGGCAACGTCGGCCTGTACCTGCAGAAGCCGCTCACCTCGGTGATCGCTCCCCGCCGCCGCCGGGCCGACGTCGCCTGGGCCATCGCGCTGCTGTGGGGCCTCGTCCTCTACCAGCAGATCAACGCCACGAACCTCTACGCGGACGTGGACAACTGGCTCAACCAGCACCTCGCCTTCCCCCACTACCCCGACCCGGTCACCTATCTCGGCCTCATCGGCTTGCTCGCCCTGGTCACCGCCGGCGGTGCCTGGGTGGTCAGCAAGCTGTTCGCCCGCCGCGACCTGGAATTCCCGGCCGGCGGCCGGTTCCTGGACCGGACGTCGCGGTTCCGCGCCTACTTCCTCCCCATCGCCTACGGGCTCATCCCTGTCGTAGGCGCGGACTACTTCGCCCGCCAGCTGCCGAAGTTCTTCCAGCACGCACTCCGGCTCGTCCCCGCGGTGCAGCAGACGTTCGGCGCATCGGCCATCGGCTCTCCCCTCTACCGGGCGAGGTTGCTGTCCGACCCCCGCATCGTGAGCGTCCAGGTGGCTGTCATCGCCGTCGGCACTCTCGCTGCCCTGTGGTCGACCTGGCGGATCGCAAGCCGGGAACTCGTGCCAGTCAGCCGGGGTGCCGTTGGCGTGCGGGTGGCCGCTCTCGGCCTTGTGCTGGCGTGCGGCGTCGCCGCGGCCGTGCTCTACGGACTCATCAACGCAGCAGACTGACCCGGGAGATAACGATGACGCTGACAGCAGCAGGTGAAGCCCCGGCCCCGGTCGGCCAGCCGCACGTGACAGTCCTCACCGACCGCTGCGCAGGGTGCCAGGAGTGCGTGATCCGGTGCCCATCCGGGGCACTGGCGATGGATGCCGGCCGCTGGGTGGCAGTGGCCGATGACGCACTGTGTGTCGGGTGCCGGCAGTGCGAGCGGACATGCCCGTTCAGCGCGATCACGGTGGATGGGCCACTCGTGGTGCCGGCACGGACAGAACCCGGGCCATTGCACCCTGAGCGGCTCACTGGAGACGCCAGCGAGATCCGCCCGGGATTCGGCTCGTGGGACCAGGTGCTCGCCGAGGCTAGCCGGTGCCTCGACTGCCCGGATCCCACCTGCGTGCGCGGCTGTCCCGCCCACAACGACATCCCGTCCTTCATCAGGGCCATCCGCGACGGCGACCTTGGCAAGGCCCACGACGTGCTGCGCCGTACCTCAGTGCTGCCGGATGTGTGCAGTCGCGTCTGTGATCAGGCCGCCCAGTGCGAGGGGTCGTGCACCTGGTCACTCGCCGGTGGCACGCCCGTCGCCATTGGCAAGCTGGAACGCTTCGTTGCTGACCAGGTACCTGTTCCAGCGCCAGCGCGGAACCAGCTGAGGAGCGCTGGACTGTCGGTCGCGGTGGTGGGCAGCGGGCCCGCCGGGATCGGCGCTGCGTGGCATCTTGCCGAGGCCCGCGTGTCGGTGACGGTCTACGAGCGGGACCCCGAGCCCGCAGGCCTGCTCGGCTGGGGAATCCCCGACTTCACTCTGCCCGCGGCTGTGGCCGCGCGCCCCTGGCAGCAACTCACCGCCGCCGGAGTGCATCTCCGATGCGGGACGGACATAGGTCCCGGGGACATCGCCGGTCTCCTCGCCAAGCACGATGCCGTGATCCTGGCCCACGGGGCGACGCTGCCGCTGCGCCTTCCGGTGCCGGGCGGCGATCTCGGCGGCGTGACCGACGCGACGACCTTCCTGAAGGCCGGGAAGGCGGCGCTCAAGAACGGGGATGCGGCCCGCTTCCGCGAGTCCTTTGCTCTGCCCGCCCCATCCGAGGGCGGCCACGAAAGCTCCCCACCGCAGGTCCTTGTGCTGGGAGCGGGCAACACAGCGATGGACGTGGCCCGTACGGCCAGGCGGCTCGGGTTGCGGGCGGTGTGTGTCGACTGGGTCGACGAACGCTTCGCGCTCGCCCGCCCGGACGAGCTTGATGAAGCGCGGCACGAAGGCGTGGATATCCGGTTCCTGCGCACCGTGGCGCGCCTGGAGGGCGACGGCGGCCGGGTGCGCCGCGCTGCTCTCACGCGGACCTGCCAGAACCGGGCTGACCGGCGCCCGAAGCCCCTGGGCGGCGCTCCCGAGATGCTCAGCACCGACCTCGTCGTCATGGCAATGGGCTACCGGACCGACCCAGCCTTCGGGATGATGCTGCCCGGCACCCCGCTGGGCCGGGAAGCGAAGGGGCTTCCCGGCCGGCGGTGGCTCGCGAGCGGCATCCTTGCCAACCCGGCGCCGGAGTTCGCACGCAACAAACCGGTAGGAAGGCTCGCGCTGGGCAGGGAGGCAGGGCTGGCCGCCGCGGCCCTGCCGCTCCAGCAACGGCTGTGGGTGGCCGGCGATGCGCTCGTTGGACCATCAACGGTGGTCGAAGCCATGGCCCAGGGCCGGCGCGCGGCCGCCTCCGTCCTCGCTGCCCGGCCCAGCCGTGGGCCCCGGCGGGAACCACGCCGGGTGCTCGTGGCATACGAGAGCAGGGGCGGGCGCACCGCCCGCGCCGCCCGGCTCGTCGCCGACGGGCTGCATGGCACCGGTGCCGTCGTGCGTGCTGTCCCGCTCACCCAGGTCGGGATCGCGGAGCTTACCGAGACCGATCTGCTCGTGATCGGCACCTGGGTAGAGGGGTTCATGGTGGCCGGGGTCGGGGCTGCCCGCACTACCCGCGACTGGCTGGCGGCCCTGCCCAGACTGGCCGGCCTGCGTACTGCCGTGTTCTGCACGTACGCCGTTTCCCCCAGAGGAACGCTGGTCTCGATGCGCCGAACGCTCGAAGATCGCGGAACGGTCATCCTGGCCGAGGGCGCATTCGGGCGGGGCGCCCAAAACCTCGCTGGAGACGCTACCCGTTTCGCCGACCAGCTCATGGCTGCGGCGTGGCCAAGCAGGGTGGTCCGCTAGAAGGCGTTGGACCCAAGGGTTACCAGCGGATCCTCGGTGTAGCCGCCGATGCGGCGGGTCTGGCCGAGCCCGGCGTTGGCCAGCAGCGCGTTGCACAGGCATGACCTGCCGGCCGTGTCCGCGGCGTCGCCGCCCTTGCGGACGTACATGTGCGCGGGCTCGCCTGGGCAGCGGTAGCCCACGGCACCGTCCGGGTCATCCCACCCCCGGAACCGCTGAAACGTGGCGTCCTCGAGCGCGACCGCGCCGACCGTCAGGAACAGCCCGTAGAGGACGGCGAGGGCGAGGAAGAGGGCGAACGTCACCGGCGCGAGCATCCCGAGCAGGAACGCCACGGCGGTCGTCAGGGTTTCGTCGCGCACCGGACGACCGCCCCGGCCAGGGTCTCGGCGATGGCGGCGACGTCCTGCACCAGTGGATCCAGGACGCAGACCCGGGCGGGCTATTCGCGGACACCGGGGCGAGGATGGCGGGCCGGCGGATGTTCGACGTCTCCGGGCACGGGACGGCAACCCGCCCGGCGGCATCCTCAGCCCTCGGTTCCAGGTCCCCTGGCAGCTCACCCAGCGGCGCCACCGGATGACGGAACGACGGCGCCCCTCGCCGCGACGTCCTCCGCAGCTTCCTGTGCGGCTACCCGCAGGTAGCACAGCAAGGCCGGGTTGCCGTCACGCCACAGCGCGGCGAAGGCGTCCTCGCTGCCGTCCTGGGCGGCGGCCAGGACGGCGGGGAACTCTCACCGATCACAGACGCGAGTACCGGCATCAGCACCCGCCACCCGCAGCGCATCCGGCCAGGCCAGGCCCGATCCTCCCGGAAAGTAACGGGCAGGAGCCCCGCAGCGCTCTTCCTGCTGAGGGGGTCAGGCGACCGATGATGGCGTTGCTGTCTTTCCCTATTCTTCCTGCACGCCAATCAGGCTGATCACTATCGTTGTTTTTGTCGCCCCGCCTCTGCGAATCAAGGACGCCAATGACTGGATTGACCCCGCTCGCCGATCGCCGGGACGACCGGCGGCATGGTGCTAGATCCGCGCCCGCCGTGAGTGGCATGCAGGCCCTTCACTTGCGAGCCTCCGTCCTTCCTGCGGCCGTTATCGCGGTGCTGAGCGTCGGCATTGTCGCGTTTTTACTGGCCAGGGGGACGTCGGCCACGACGATCCGCATGGTACTGGCCGGGGCGGCTGCTGGCGTTGCACTCGTGCTGCTCGCGGCGATCTACGGGGCCAGCGCCGCCACTCGCCAGGTGTACCGCCAGATCAGAGCCTTGCGGTCGGTGACTGTGCGGGGCCAGGCGGAACTGCAGCAGCTGGCCGAAAGAATCCAGGGGGGTGAGCAGCCGGTACCGCGCATCCCGGCGCCCGCCCGCGTCGCGCAAAGCGACCCGTTCAGGCTGCTCGCGCGTGACCTGGAACAGGCGCAGCATGTCGCTGAGCAGGCTGTCCTCCGGGTAGCCGCCCTGGCACCCGGCGGCACGGCCGATCAGCGCGTGGAGATTTTCGTCAACCTTGCCCGGCGGATGCAGTCACTGGTTCACCGGGAAATCCAGTTGCTCGACGATCTGGAGGCCCAGGTCGAGGACCCTGACCTCCTCAAGGGCCTGTTTACCGTCGATCACCTCGCCACCCGCATGCGCCGCCAGTCGGAGAGCCTGGCAGTACTCGGCGGTGCCGCGTCGCGGCGCCAGTGGACCAGGCAGGTGACGATGCATGAGGTGCTGCGCGCGGCCGTTGCCGAGGTTGAGCAGTATTCGCGGGTCAAAGTCGTGCCACCGGTTGAGGGTGTCTTGCAGGGGAACGCTGTTTCGGACGTCATCCACCTCATCGCCGAGCTCATCGAGAACGCAACCAAGTTCTCTGCGCCCCGCACTCAGGCGCTGCTCCGGGCGCAGAAGGTTACCGCCGGCCTTGCCATCGAGGTTGAGGATCGCGGGCTGGGCATGGTGCCCGCCGACCAGCAGCGGATGAACGGGCTGCTCGCTGACCCGGGCCGGATCAACATCGGGGAGCTGCTGCGCGATGGGCGCATCGGGCTGTTCGTGGTCTCGACGCTGGCCCGCCGGCACGGCATCAAAGTCCAGCTGCAGAACAACATCTACGGTGGCACCCAGGCTGTTGTCGTGCTTCCCAGGGTGCTGCTCGACGCAGGAGAGGGGGAGCGCGAACTGCACCGGAGCGAGTTCCTGGAAGAGACGGAGCTAGAGCCGGTGCCTGCGGTGGCCGCCGCGATCCCGGCTGCGGGTCCGCCCAGCTTGCCGTCCCTGCGGCCAGCTCCCCGGGCATCGCTGCCGGCCCTTCCAGCAGCCCGCCCGGCTGAGGTGGATGCCAGCCAGGCGCAGGTAACACCTGCTGCCCCGGCTGCTCCCGCCGCTGAGTTCTCGCCCCAGCACGCGGCTGGCCCTGGTGAGCGCCCGCCGCTGCCGAGGCGCCAGATTCAGGCCCATCTGGCGCCCGAGCTTCGCGACGCTCCCGCAACCCGGGGCAACGAGCCGCCCGCTGACCAGATCACGGGCTTGATGGCCGCCTTCCAAAGGGGCGTCAGCCGCTCCGAGGAAGAGGATTCCCCAGCCGGGGACTGACAGCGCTAACCGGCACCTTCCCTAAGGAGAGTCCATCCATCATGGTGAGCGATGTCCCCCCAGCCCACGAATCTGATCTCGGCTGGTTGCTGCGCGGCTTGGTCGAGAATGTTCCCCACACCCGCAGTGCTGTGCTGCTTTCTGCTGACGGGCTGACGAGTGCCGCGCATGGCCTGGGGCCCGACAGCGCGGATCAGCTGTCCGCTATCGCCTCGGGACTGTTTTCCATTGCGCGCAGTGCCGCGGCCAGATTCGGTGGCAGCGAGGGTGTCCGGCAGGTTGTGGCAGAACTCGACGACACCCTGCTGTTCGTCTCGTCGGCTGGCTTTGGTTCGGTCCTGACGGTGCTGGCCGACCGGGAAGCGGACGCGGGGGTCCTTGGCTACGAGATGTCTCAGCTGGTCAAGAGCGTTCGCCCGTTCCTGGCCACGCCGGCGCGGCAGACGGGTGCTGCGGCCCAGGAACCGGTCCGGCGGGCATGACGGTTCCCGGCGATGAGACATGGCTCGACGGTGACGCCGGGCGGCTCGTGCGCCCGTACACGGTGAGCAATGGCCGCACGAGCCCTAGCAAGAAGCTGGATCTGCTGTCCATGGTGGTGGCCACCGGCAACGTCTCACGGGGCAGCCTGGAACCCGATCACGTGCAGATTCTCAGCCTCTGCCATCAGCCGGCCTCGGTCGCCGAGATCGCGGCGCGCCTGCGGCTACCCGCCGTGGTCACCAAGGTCCTCCTGTCCGACCTGGTCGACTGCGGGGCGGTGACGGCTGGATCCCCCCGGCATGCCGCCCATGCCCCCGACCGATTCCTCCTGGAGGAGGTGCTCGATGCCCTACAGCGACGGCTCTGACCCGTTCCCCACCGCGGTCAAGCTCCTGGTGGCGGGCGGCTTTGGCGTCGGCAAGACGACCTTCGTTGGCTCGGTGAGCGAGATCGAGCCCTTGACCACGGAAGAACTCATCACCGCGGCCAGCGTCGGCGTGGACAGCATGGAGGGCGTGGCGAACAAGTCCACCACCACCGTGGCCTTTGACTTCGGCAGGATCACCCTCACTCCTGGTCTCGTGCTCTACCTGTTCGGCACCCCCGGCCAGAACCGTTTCTGGTTCATGTGGGATGAGCTGTCCACCGGTGCCCTCGGCGCTGTCGTGCTGGCCGACACGCGGCGCCTGGAGGCCTGTTTCGAGGCCGTCGACTTCTTCGAGCACCGCGGGATCAAGTTCATCGTGGCGGTCAACCAATTCGACGGAGCTTTCCGTTATGAGCCGGAGGAGGTACGCGCCGCCCTCGACCTCAAGGCCCACGTTCCTGTCACGCTGTGCGACGCCCGCGACGCCCGCTTGGCGACCTCCGTGCTGGTCTCCCTGGTCCAGCACCTGGTCGCCGCCACCATGACCCCCAGTCCGGGTCAGCCAGCCATCCCCGGACCTGCCAGATACGGAGCCCGCCATGATCTATGAACCCGCAGGCCACCTGTTCACCCCCGTGGACGAGGAGGCGCCGCGGCGGGTCGTGCGACTACGTGAACTCGGCTTGGGGGAGCGCCCGGAGCCGGAATTCGACGAATTCGCGCGGACACTGGCCAACGACACCAAGGCCCCGTTCGCGATGGTGAACTTCATTGATGAGGACCGCCAGTACTTCGCTGGCCTTTACGCCCCCGCCCTGGTGCAAGTCGGCCCAGATCTGGCAGGAGCATCCGTGGCGGCCGACGACCCAGGCCGGGTCATGGCACGCGATCACGGCTGGTGCCCCCATGTCGTGGTCCGGCGCCTACCGCTGGTGCTGGATGACGTCTGCGACTATCCGCGATTCGCCGGCAATCCGGTGGTTGACGAAATCGGGATCCGCTCGTACCTGGGGGCCCCGTTGATCGACCGGACGGGCACGGCCCTCGGGACGATCTGCATCGTGGACCGCGAACCGCGGCCCTGGGGCCGGCCCGGGCTGGACTTCATCAAGTCGAGGGCGGCGGAGCTGATGGAACTTATCCACCAGCGCGAGCGGCAGCGCAGCTAACTAATCGCCCCGGGTCGGCCCCGTGGCTGTGGCCCGGGCTCGCAGGACCGGCGCCGGGTTGACTCTCCCGGGACGCCGGGTTATGAGATGCCCCGGCGCCATCCTGCTGGCTGGTCAGGATGCCGTCTCCCCCCGTGGGAGCGGCGAAGCGCTCAGACCACTGGCCCTTGCTCGTACCCAGTGCCGTTTCACCAAGCCGGAGCAGTTGTATGTCGGAGGTGCCGGCCGGGGCGAAGATGTGATGCGCATCGCGCAGGTACCGCTCGATCGGCCGGTCGGTGAACAGGCCAACCGCGCCGTGCACCTCCATCGCGTTACGCGCCGAGTCCAGCGCATACTCCACGTTGATCAGCTTGGCGTTCATCAGCTCGGCGTCGCATGGGAAGCCCTGATCCAGCAGGTGCACCGCATGGTAGGCGGCGAGCCTCGCGGTCATCATGCGAGATTGCATCTGGCCCAGTTTCATCTTGATCGACGGGAGTTCGCCCAGTGGCTTGTCGTAGCGGACCTGCCTCGCGGCGAACGCCGTGGTCTCTTCCAGCAGCGCACGGTGGATGCCGAGGGAGACTGCGGTGAGGTTGGGCCTGCCGTACAGGATGCTCGAGCTGTACGCGACGGCGAGGCCGTCGCCCTCAGCGCCGAGACGGTTCGCTGCGGGGACACGGCAGTTGTCGAATATGAGCTCGCCGAAGCTGAAGCCGTGCAGGCCCATGGCAGTGCGATGCGGGCCGAGCGAGAGGCCGGGACGGCCCGACTCCACGAGGAACGCCGACAGTCCCGTGCTCCCGGGCCCGGTCCTGACCACAACACCGTGCAGGTCACCGACATGGCTGTTGCCGATGTGTACCTTCCGGCCATTGAGAATGTAGTCGTCCCCGTCGCGCACGGCGGTCGCCGTCATGCCCAGGACGTAGCCGCCAGCCGCGGGCTCAGTAACGGCGATCGTCGGCAGGCAGTCTCCGATGGCTATGGCTGGCAGCCAGGTCTTTCTTTGGATTTCGTTGCCGAAGTGCACGATTTTTGCCACGCCCAGCTGCGATGCTTGCACCATGGCACCCATGGCCCCGCTGACCCGTGATAGCTCTTCTATGATAATGGTCTTTGCCAGGTGGCCCAAGCCCATCCCGCCGTACTGGGGGCTGATGGTGACGCCAATCCAGCCCTGCCGGGCGATCAGCCGGGACAACGTGTGCTGGACGGACTTGGATGCTTCCATTTCTGGTACCAGGGGGCGGACTTCGGTCTCCGCGAAATCCTGGACCTCCTGGCGCAGACGCTCATGACGCTCTGTAGTGAAATAGCTGGTCATGTGGACCTCCTGGCGACTCAGCATCGGCAGTGCAGCGCACGGGCCGTGCGCCCCCCCTCATTGCTGGGCAGACCCACAAGATCATGGTGAATGGACTTTTCGCAGAACTCAAGGCTAGTCGAGCTAATTGTAACCGGCGAGGTAGGCAGCGCTTCAGCGCCCATTCACGCGCGTACGCCTACCGAAGCAAAAGGTGTTCGTCAGCGCTGCGGTGTCAAGAGGATACCCGGGTGAATTCCGCCACAACTGCGCAGTCACCAAATCCTCAAACGACTCAACTGTCACTCGGATCCCAGGAGGGTTCACCGCGCGCGCCAGCCGCTTGAGCCTATCGCGGGCGCGCACTCCCCGCAAAAAAGAGATGGTCCCACTACGCAACAACGTGCTCATTCCATCTGGACCGCCCCGGTGATCTTGGAGGCTCTGATCCCTGGGAGGATGCAATCAGCGGCATGGTCTCGACCAGCTTTTGCTGGTCGAAGGCGGGGGTCACATCGTCGGTCCACGCCCTGGCCGCACGATGGCACCGGGTCAGCGACAACCTCGACTCCGGCGTCCTCGAGCCTGGTCCCCTCTTCGGCGGCTATGCGGTTCGGTGACGAGGACGTCGATCTCGCGGGCGGTGCAGATCCTGGCGGAGGCGCGGCGGCGCACCTTGGAGCCGTCTGCGGCGACGACAAGCGGCGGCGCCCGTCACAGCATCGATCCCATCCATCCCCAGGATCGCCGTATCGAGGGTGATCTGCCGGTCCGGAGTCCGACCGGCGGGCATCGAACCGTGGGTCCGCGAGTTCTACGAGCGCCCGCACGAGCGGGGCCGACGCGCAACGCCACATGCACGGCATTGAGACCAGCGGCGGCGACGCGGAGCACGAGCATCATGGTGTACCTCCTCTCATCCCTTCTGGGGCTCGCGATCGCGTTCCCCCGGTCGGCCCTGGAAGTGCTGCCATCCGGGGGTCGGCAACAGGAGACCTGCGCGTCCGGGGTGGGCATGAAAGCCCGGGGGCCGGTGGCGGGAGACCGTGGCGGGGACCGGCTCGAGGAGGTGATACGGCGCGGTGAAGCTCAGCAGACTCGCTGCGTTTGGCGGTATCGCGGGTCCGGTGCTGTTTACCGTGGCGTGGGTGGTCGGCTCGCTGCGTCAGGCCGGTCACTCCGCGGTCGAAGTGCAGCTGAGCGGTCTGGCCGCAGAGGATGCCAGGGATCCGCAGATCATGATGGCCGCCTTCGTGGTGCTGGGTGGCTGCTTGATCGGGTTCGGCGCCGCACTCGGCCGGGTGATCGCGCCAAGGTTGGCCGGGCCGTGGCTGGTCATGGTGGCGGGGGTGGCGGCCGTTGCCGCAGGGGTGTTCCGGCGCGACCAGATGCTGCTGACGGGCCCGGGTTTCGCCGGTGAGTCGTGGCACAACCAGGTCCATGATGTGGTCAGCGGCGTCGCGTACGGGGCGATGCTCGCGGCGCCGCTGGTGCTGGGGCAGCGCTTGCGCGATAAGCCCGGCTGGGCAGGCCTCAGCCGCCCGATTCAAGTTCTTGCGCTGGTCAGCGCCGTGGGTCTCGCGGTCTTCGCATCCCGGGTGCTTGAGCCGTGGAACGGCGTGGTGCAGCGGGTCGCGGTCACGCTTGCGCTCACTGCCGAGATTCTCCTCGCCGCGCGGATGCTGACCCTGCCCGACCGGTTCACCAGCCGGCCCCCCTGCGCCGCCCATCGCAGGGCCATCGCCGCGACCTGGCGCTGTGTGCAGCGTCTCCGCTGTGCGCTCTGCGGAATGCTCCTGCGCGAACCCGATCACTGCGTTGAGCGCGTCAGGCACGGGCAGCGCCTGCACTTGCAGGTCGGCCGCATCCGGCGCCGCGCCGGCCCCCCGCCCGGACCGGCCGAGCGTCACCGCGTCCGTCCCGACACCCACGTCAAACCAGCGCCCCAGCCGCCGCGAATCACCCTGACCGGCAGCCTACGAACGGTGACCGTCCTCAGCACAGGGCCAAACGACCCATCCGCTCGCCATCAGGACCACTCCGCCACCGTAAGTCACCCCGCGCCCACCGCTCTGCAGCCCCACGGCCCACCGACGACCAGTTCCTGAACCGTCCAGGCGTGGTCGGAGACTCATGATGTTGGGACCAGCGCCTCGGTCAAGGCTAGCTGTTAACCGACGCGTCGTTCGGTGGCCCGCGGACTGGTTGCACGGGATCGCGCGCAATGTCATCGCCGCCGAGTTCCGCCGGTCCTTGCGGGACGCCGCGCTGGGGACCTGATCGCGGGCCGCCGGCCGGTGTTTGCAGGTCCGCCGCGTATGACAATCGCCTGGCCGCCGGGGACCTTCGGCACTTCGGCGCCACAGGCAGCCGGGTCCATGTTGGTCCGTAGGGAACAGGTCGCCCGCTGCTGCAGGCGAATCCACCTGACGGGAGGCCCTCTGATGGAAATCGTGATTGTTGTCATCGTCGTCGTTGTGCTGCTGATCGTGTTCGCGCTTGCGGTGCGGATCATCAAGCAGTACGAGCGGGGGGTGCTGTTCCGGCTGGGCCGGCTGCGCGGCTCGCGGCTACCGGGGTTCCGGCTGATCATCCCGTTCGTCGATGTCCTGCACCGGGTGTCGCTGCGGATTGTCACGATGCCGATCCAGTCGCAGGGCATCATCACCAAGGACAACGTGAGCGTGGATGTGTCAGCGGTCGCCTATTTCCGGGTGGTCGACGCGGTGAAATCGGTCGTGGCGATCGAGAACGTCGGTGCTGCGATCGGCCAGATCGCCCAGACCACGCTGCGCAAGGTCGTGGGCCAGCACAGCCTGGACCAGACCCTGTCGGAGACCGACAAGATCAACGCAGACATCCGCAAGATCCTCGACGCCACCACCGTGGAGTGGGGTGTGGAAGTGACCCTGGTGGAACTCAAGGACATCATGCTGCCCGACAGCATGAAGCGCGCCATGGCCCGGCAGGCGGAGGCCGAACGGGAGAAGCGGGCGAAGATCATCAACGCGGAGGGAGAGTCCATGGCCGCTGCCGCGCTCGGGGATGCCTCCGACGTCATGATGGCCCACCCCCTCGCGTTGCAGCTGCGTAACCTGCAGAGCCTGGTCGAGATCGGCGTCGACAAGAACACCACCGTTGTGTTTCCTGCCCCGCTGATGAGCACCATTGAAGAGCTCGGTTCCTTCCTCGCCCGCGAAAAGGCCGCCGCCCTCGCCCACCAGAACGCCTCCGCTGCCGCCCCTCTGCCGCCTGACGGCGGCAAGCCTGCGCCGGTGGCGGCCGTCAACGGAGCGCCGGAATCCCGGTAGCCCCTGTGCCCTGCGCAGCGGCCTCCGCCGCAATGCCGGCACCACCCGAGCCCCCGATACGGTTTCCCGGCTCGCGCGCCATATGGCCGCACCCGGGCAGCGCCGGGAACCGCGCGGTGGGTTCCATGCGGATCTGTCTTTTGCGCGCCTGGCTGGGTCCGTCAGCACACGGCGCGTTGTGGCCAGCGGCGAGGTCCTTTGGCCCCGCGCGCGGTGGGCACTAGGTCCCTATCGGGAGGATCGCCGCCGTGTAACGCTCTTTGCATGAGGGCAAGGTTCCTGCACCGGAATGCCGTAGCCACCAGGATGCCGGTTGGCGACCCGGGTGACTGGGCCAAGCCGCTTGCTCTTGCTGGGCGCGCTTGTTGCTGTCCGGCCAGGCCGGTGGTCACGGTGGTGATGCCGCCGACATCTGCTCGCAGGCACCCGGTTGACCTGCTGCTGTGCGGCCACCACTACCGCATGTGCCGGGCCGCCCTGATGGCTGCAGGCGCCACCGTCTATGACGAGACGGGTGCGCTGATCAATACCGGCGGGGGCGGGCATGAACTCGCCGGCCCCGAGCCCGCCGATGCCGCTCCGCGACGATGAGCCGCCGACATGCCCGCGCGTCATAGGTCTTTCGGCCCTGTGTTCCGCCGGGGAGGTCGCAAGATGATGATCTTGCGGGAACAAGGAGGAACGATGCGAGCAAATGTTGGCGATGAGCTGGTGGTCAGGGGACATCACGTAGGTGATGAGAACCGCGAAGCCGTGATCATCGAGGTGCATGGCGAGGAAGGCGCGCCACCCTATCTCGTCCGCTGGCGCGATGGCCACGAGAGTGTGTTCTTCCCCTCCTCCGACACGACGGTCGAGCACCATCCCAGTGGCAGCAAGCCAGGCAGCCGCACGCCGTAGTGGGCGATTGCGGCGCTGGCCTGGCAGGCAAACGGGATTACGAGCCAATGCGCAGTGCGGACGATTGGCAGGTGAGCTGGGCGGCGATCAGCGACGAAGTCCGGGACGGGCTAAACGTCGCCCTGAACGAGGCGGCCCGGGTCGGGATCAGCGTTTGACGTGGAGGCCCGGCAAGCCCGTCTGCTAGGCGGTCGCCTCCCGGTGGCCGTGTAACGACCTCTATCCGCTGGGACGTGGCTGTGGCGTCCTGAGAGCGGCGGCAGTGCCGACGGGAGGCGGGCGACCCGACAGCAGGGTCAGCAGCAGGCCACTGGTGTAGACAGCCAGGACCAGCACCGGCAGGTTGCCTGCGGGGGCGAATCCGGCGATCGCGAGCCGGGCGAGTCCCACCATGGCGGCGGCCATGCCGGCGGTGAGGATGGCTGGTGACCAGGGCCCCGGGGGGCCCATGCCGACGGGAAGCAGGCGCAGGGGCCGTTCCGCCCACATGACCGCGGCCGTCAGCGGCACCAGCACCGCTGTCAACAGGACGAGCCAGGCTGGCCGGAGCGCCCACCACAGCGCGCTTCCGATGGCTGGCTGCGGTATCACCCCTGCGGGGTAGAGAGTCACGGCCACGATGATCACCGGGGCCATGTGCCACAGGTAGACCGTCATGACCTTGGTGTTGAGCTGGCTGACCGGCCGCCACCAGCGGGGGCGGGCGAGCAGCCGGGTGGCCGTGGGTTCGGCCGCCAGCAGCAGGCCGGTCTGGGCGGCGGCGAATGCCAGCAGGGCGACCGACGGCGGGCTGGTGTTGCCGATGCGCTCGCCTGCGCCGATCATGTCGACCGGGAAAGGTCCCCAGGCCACCAGCCCGGCAAGCAGGGCGGTGCCGGCTGAGGCCAGGAGCCAGGGCCGCCACCGGGGGCGGGTGAGGCTACCGTCCTGCCAGGCGAATCCCCACTGGTGCATCGATCCCCAGACGAGCAGGTAGTTGGTATAGCCGATGAGCGGCAGGTGGGGACCGAGCACGGCGGCGTCTACCCCGGTGGCACCGAGCGCCATCACCGCGGGCACGGCGAGCCCCCACCGCCGGTGAGCGGCGAGCATGACCGGGGTGAACGCGATGAGCAGCAGGTAGACAGGCAGAAACCACAGGTGCAGGGCGGTGAACCAGCCGGCCTGGGCCAGTTCAGCGGTATTGGCGCCAGCGATCTTCGCCCCAGCGGCGGCGAGCACTGCCACCGCGACGTAGACAGTCGCCGGCCACAGCAGCCGCATGGCCCGGCCGCGGACCCAGACCGTCCAGCACTCGCCCCGGGCGCGGTGATCGGTCCAGGAGACGGCGTTGGCATACCCACCCACCACGAAGAAGACCGGCATGACCTGGAAAAGCAGGGTGACCCAGCGTCCCCAGCTCACATACAGCAGGGCATCCAACCCGGACAGATGCCCGCCGGACCAGGTGACGTCGGTCAGCAGCCAGTGACCGAGCACGACCCCGCCGATCGCGCAGACCCGCAGCAGGTCCGCGTAGCGGTTCCGGCCGGGTCCTGCCATCGCTTGCCGCCTGGCTCACGGCACCAACAGCGGACGAGGCACATAACCGGCGAAGCGGCGGACGCACGTCGGCTGGGTGCGGATATCACGGCCCGCGATGAACGGGCCGGAACGGCCGGCCAGCCCCCGGGTGGCTACAGCGCCATCCGGCCCTGGCGGGTCCTGCCGGTATTTCACAACTCAACCATCGGTGAGGCAGGCAGCCTGTTTCAGGGTCCAAAGTCACCGGCCCGCGTGGCAAGCGTCACCGATCATTCGCCGCCCGTCCGTCCGCAAGCTGATTTTTGGACGAGTGGCGATATGGACAACCTGGGCCTTCCCAATGCCGCCACGTAACCGCCGGCCCACTCCGGACGACGCGACCACGTTTTGCACAAGCCGCCGGTGAACCACAGTGCGGATTCCCGCCTGGTCGCGGTGCAAGCCCTGCCACGCCTCATGCACCTCCCACGCCGTGGCAGACTGCGTGGGGCACGGTGTCAGGCACGGCGCCGCAGCGAGGGGCAGGCGGCGAAGGTGCGGCAGCGGCCCTCGCAGATGCGCTTGGTGGCGCGACGCTGGTTGCGGGGGTGTGCTCGTGCGGTGGCGGAGTGGGAAGTGGAGCAGAACCGCATCCTTGCGGCGGTCGCGCCAACAGCACGGAGCACCTGACGCCCCGGGCAGTCAAGTAGGCCGCCGGGTCGCTGCCTCGCTGCGGCGGGGGCCGGGGGGGCGGCAGGGGACACGGAGCCAGGCTGCGGGTAGGGCCGCCTGCCTACTGACCGGAGCACTGATGGTGTGCCTGATCCGCGCTTTCCTGGCCACGCCCTGCCCTGCCCGGCCATAGGGCCCGCGCCGCACCCGGCTGGCCTGACGGAGGTGCAGGCATGCGGCGACAGTCCGCGGAGCTGGCCGCCGGCCAGTGTCAGGAGCACGTGACGATGACGGCTGAACCGCCTGAGAGGCCGGTCACCGAAGGAGTCCGCAGCCTTGAGGTGCGCTGGATCTTCCCGGCCGACTGGAGGCCGGTACGCAAGAGGCGGCGCATCAGCCGGTTCTCGCTGGCCAGCGGACAGATCGTGGCGCGCGCCCCGGGGCTGGGCCAGGGGCCGCGGTGCGAGGTGGAACTCACCGAGGTCCGCACGCGTGGCCAGGACTGGTGGTCCCTGGGATTCGAGGCGACCGGCCCCGCCGATCTGCTCCGCGGCGCACTCAAGGCCACCGCCGCGCTCGTTTCGCCCAGGCCCTGCCCGGTGGTGTGGAACTCGGCCCGGATGCATCCAGGTCCTATGCGGAGTGGCTGTACCGACGGCGGGCGCCGGAGAGTGACGCTGACGCCTGACGGCTGTCCCTCTGCCGAGCCGACTGATCCGCCCTGCTCGCCACGCCCGGCGCCAGCTTTTGTCGGGGCACCGATGCTTTCCCGTTGAGCTCGAATCGGGAACGTTCCGCTTCGCCTGGACACAGAGCATCGGCCGCACCCGCTGGGTGGTTGGCCAGCTCGTGCTCAGTCGTACTGCTGGCAGCGGGAATCCCTGGTGACCAGAGTGAGATTTTCACGCCGCGCCTGCGCGACCAGCATCCGGTCGACCGGGTCCCGGTGGATCAGCGGGAGGCGCCCGGCGGCGATGGCATGGTCGGAACCGATGGGCAGTTCCCGGAACCCGCTGCCGCGGACCCGCTCGGGAAGGCCGGCAGGCTCCCTAAGCCTGCCGATCGCCTTAGTCCACGACATTGTGAGTAGCCACCACGGCCCAGTCGTCCACCTGATCCACGGTCCGCTCCCGCGCTCATGACCGGCTCCCCAGCGCGAACTCACCAGTCAGCACACATTGGGATTAAGGTGCAGTCCCCCCTCGCATAGGTGCCTCTATCCTTGGCTCGCGCATGCGGCCGAAGTCCCTGAACTTGCCGGAGTTCAGCTCAACCGAGTCGGCACTATCGCAGGCTCATCGGCGATGAGGCTATTCGACCCTCCGCACACGGATGAGGGTATGGCGGCTGAGGAGGTCCGCGGCCTCACGTGCAGTCATGCGGGGCGGTTGGGCACGCCGGTACGCGCGGCGCCGTGATTGCCGGTGAGCCCCTGGCGGCGGGACAGGTCGGCGACGCTGTTCCCGGTTGCGTAGGGGATGAAACTGCTGTGGTGCGGGTTTGCGTCCAGGGGCCTGCCGATAGCGGGGAAGGCGCGCTGCGGGCAGGTGTCCCGCTCGCATACCTTGCACCCGGGTCCGATCGGGACGAGCGCGGACGGGCTGGCCATGTCGAGTCCGTGGGAGTAGACGAGTCGCTGGGCGTGCCGGAGATCACAGCCCAGGCCGATAGCGAAGGTCTTGCCGAGCGTTCCGTAGCCGCCGTAGCGCCGGGAGACTGTCCGGGCGACCCACAGGTAGCTGCGGCCGTCGGGCATCTGGGCAAGCTGGGTCTGGATCTCGGTGGGGTGGGCGAATGCCTCGTAGACATTCCAGAGCGGGCAGGAGCCGCCGACCCGGGAGAAATGGAAGCTGGTGGCCGACTGGCGCTTGGAGATGTTGCCGGCCCGGTCGACCCGCACGAAGATGAAGGGCACGCCACGGGCCCCGGGACGCTGCAGCGTGCTAAGGCGGTGCGCGACGGTCTCGTAGCCGACGTCGAACCGTCGCTGCAGGAGCGCGATGTCGTAGCCGAGGGCTTCCGCGGCATCCAGGAACGGCCGGTAGGGCAGGACCAGGGCACCGGCGAAGTAGCTGGCGAGGCCGATCCGGCAGAGCATGCGAGCATCGTCGCCGGAAAGGTTCGCCTCGGTGACGATCTGGTCGATCTCCGTGGCCAGCTCGACCGAGGCCAGGTGGGTAGCCAGCTGGAAGGCCCGCTGGCCGGAGTTGAGCAGCGGGGACAGCGCCAGCACCCGGGCATCAGGGTCGTAGCGCCGCTTGACGCCCTGGTCACCGGCCAGCAGATCGGCCACCCGGGTACCGTGCCGGCGGGTCAGCCGCTCGGTGATCCCGGCTGCGACGTTGCCGATCGTGAGGCCGGCCTGCGCGAAGATCTGCTCGGCGGCGAGGTCGAGCATCGGGAAGTAGTTCCGCCGGGCGTAGAACAGTTCCTGCACTTCCTCCTGCGCCATGGGCGGTGGCACGGACAGCGAGCCCGCCTCGCCGGCATCGATGCGGGTCATGATGGTCTCGTTGACGTCGCGGCCGTGCCGGTACCAGCGGTGCAACTCGATGACGTAGCGGCCGACAGCCGGCATGGTCGCGGCCAGCTCGCGGATCTCGGCCATCGAGATCTGCTCGCCGACGGAGGGATCGGTCAGCACGTCACGGAGCTGCGCCACGAGCCGGTCGGCATCCTCGGCCGAGAACTGCCGCAGATCGGCGTCGAAGACGCTGGCGAGCTTGAGCAAGACGGAGGCCGTCATCGGGCGCTGGCTGGATTCCAGCTGGTTCACGTAGCTAGGGGAAATGCCCAGCGCGGTGGCCAGGGCCGCCTGGGTCAGGCCCCGTTCCTCACGGAAGCGGCGAAGCCGGACGCCCACGCGGGCCTTTGCGGCCGGCATCACGCGCCATCTTCACGAACATTGCAGAATCGCCGCCTGGGCACCACAAACCTCCACACATGCAGGGCCTACCGCTCCGCCGACTTAGAGTGCATCTTGTTAAGATACCGGCCCTCTTGGCAGATCGACCCGACGCTGGGCAAGCTGCGGGCGGCGCCGGCTACCAGAAGGAGATCATGTGGGCGACGCTATTCCAGGGCTGGAACAGCCTCCGACGGCACACAGCGCGCTGATCGCATGGGTGAACGAGATCGCAGCGCTCGCCCAGCCCGCTCGCGTTCAGTGGTGCGATGGCTCCCCGGAGGAGTGGGATCAGCTCACCAGCCTGCTGGTGCAGCAGGGCACGCTCACGCCGCTCAACCCTGATCTGCGGCCGGGCAGCTTCCTCGCGCGCTCCGACCCTTCGGATGTGGCCCGGGTAGAGGACCGCACGTTCATCTGCTCCGAAAAGGAGGAAGACGCCGGGCCAACCAACAACTGGATCGACCCGGCGGAGATGCGCGCGACCTTCGCCGGGCTGTTTGACGGCTGCATGGTCGGCCGCACCATGTACGTCGTCCCGTTCTGCATGGGCCCGCTCGGCTCGGTGATCTCCCAGCTCGGCGTGGAGATCACCGATTCGGCCTACGTGGCGGCCTCCATGCGGGTCATGACCCGCATGGGCGCGCCAGTGCTGGAGCACCTGGGCGATGACGGGTTCTTCGTCCGGGCCGTGCACTCGGTGGGCGCCCCGCTGCAGCCTGGCCAGGCGGATGTGCCGTGGCCGTGCAACCAGACCAAATACATCTCCCACTTTCCCGAGACCCGGGAGATCTGGTCGTTCGGGTCCGGGTACGGCGGGAACGCGCTGCTGGGCAAGAAGTGCTACGCGCTGCGGATCGCCTCGGCGATGGCCCGCGACGAGGGCTGGCTGGCCGAGCACATGCTCATCCTCAAGGTCACCCCGCCGGAGGGCGAGGCGAAATACATCGCGGCGGCCTTCCCGTCCGCGTGCGGCAAGACCAACCTGGCCATGCTGCAGCCCACGATCCCCGGCTGGCAGGTGCAGACCATCGGCGACGACATCGCCTGGATGCGGTTCGGCGCGGACGGCAGGCTGTATGCGATCAACCCAGAGGCCGGCTTCTTCGGCGTCGCACCCGGCACGAGCGCCGTCACCAACCCGAACGCGCTCAGGATGCTGACCAAGAACACGATCTTCACCAACGTCGCGCTCACCGACGACGGCGATGTGTGGTGGGAAGGGCTGACCGACCAGCCGCTGGCGCACCTGACCGACTGGCAGGGCCGCGACTGGACGCCGGCTTCCGGCAGCCCGGCCGCCCACCCCAATTCCCGGTTCACCGTCGACGCGGCCCAGTGCCCGTCGATCGCCCCCGAATGGGACGACCCGGCCGGGGTGCCGATCTCGGCGCTGCTGTTCGGCGGCCGCCGCGCGACGGCTGTACCGCTCGTCACCGAGGCCTATTCCTGGCAGCACGGCGTGTTCCTCGGAGCGACCATCGCCTCCGAGACGACCGCCGCGGCCGCCGGCCAGGTCGGGCAGCTGCGCCATGACCCGTTCGCGATGCTGCCGTTCTGCGGCTACAACATGGGCGATTACTTCGGTCACTGGCTGGCCATCGGCGCCAAGACCGATGCGGAGAAGCTGCCGCGCATCTACGCCGTCAACTGGTTCCGCAAGGACGACGACGGCCGGTTCGCCTGGCCCGGCTACGGCGAGAACAGCCGCGTCCTGAAGTGGATCGTCGAGCGCCTCTCCGATCAGGCCGAGGCCGAAGCCACCCCGATCGGCAACCTGCCCGCCGCAGACGCCCTCGACACCGACGGCCTGACGGTCAGTGACCGTAACCTGGAACTGCTGCTGTCAGTCCACGCTGGCACCTGGCTGGAGGAAGCCGAGCTCACCCGCGACTACTTCACTACTTTCGGCAGCCACCTGCCCAGGCAGATGTGGGAAGAGCACGAGGCCCTGCTGGAGCGCCTGAAGACCGCAAGCTGACCGCACCCGCGGGGCTGGTAGGAGGACCGCTGGGCGAGACCGGTTATGACATCCAAACGATACCGGTCATACCCATAACTCTTCGAACTGGCGGTGCAGCAGGAACCATGGAGTCCACGGCCAGAAGACAACCAGCAGCCTGCGGGCAGCCGCTTGGTCACCGCGCTCTGTAGCGTCTCCCTCGCGACACTGCACGCACGGCGCGGCGACCCCGCCACCGCGCTCCGCCACTACCAGCGGGTCATCCCGACCGGGCCCGCTGGATGAGAGTGACCTGCCACGCGTCGCACAGCGCCGCCACCGCGGCCGGCTGGCACATCGCCCCGAAGCCGCAGCCGTCTCCTCGGCGGGCGGGCCGAGGTTCGTGGGTGCCTGGCCGATCTTGCCCTCAAGCCATAACGCAGTCAGATCGCTGCTTCCCGGAGAACGCCGAACTGGGCGCGGTGAATCGTGTCGGCGACACCAAGCTGGCCGGGCGTGGCCAGCAGATCCTGGGGACGTGCACCGGGCAGGCCTGAGCGTAGCCTCCCGCTGCGCCCGCAGATCGCCGCGGCCACGCCTCAGCTGGCCGGGCCGGACCGGCTGCCTGCACGGTAGGCAGACCTGCGCGCCGCCTTGGCGATCCGCTTGTCGGGATGATGCTTGCCGATCAGGGACAGCACGCTGGCGGCATCCGGGTGGGGCGATAGCGACATGGCGTCGAACACCCGCTGCTCCTGGCCGGTCGGCACTGACTCGCGAAGCCGCTGCGGCAGCTCTTCCGGGCTGTCGGAGGAGATGGCCGCCAGCATGTCGGTGAGCACCCAGGCGATGTCGTCAATCTCCGGCTCCAGACCTGCCAGCATGGTGACTCCCGGCGAGCCGCCGGCGATCTCGGTGAGCGCGATCTTCGCGTACGGCCGGAGTTCCGGCCGTACGAGCGAGTCCCGCCATGCGGGCCCGGCGGCGGCTCCCAGCCGGTTCACGGCCGCGACCGCGAGCATCCGCTCCATGGCGCCACCGCTGGCCGCGACGGCAAGCAGTTCGCTGGCCGCAGTATCCGGTGCCCGCAGCTCCAGCCAGGCCGCCGTCTCGGCGGCGACCTCATCTTCACCGGCGCCCTCCGCCGCAGCGACCAGATCCGCGGCGGTCATCTCCTCAACCGGCGGAAGCAGCGGGATCTCCACACCCTCGTCGGTGAGCTGCTCGCGCATCGCCCACGTACCCAGCGGGGTCAGCCGCGCCGCCTGGCCCGCCTGGCCCTCCTGGCCCGCCTGGTCCTCCAGCGACACGGCGCCGAGCTCCGCCAGCTGGGCAAGCAGGACTACTGCGGGATCCCCATGCGCCTGGGTCCAGGACTTCCACGCCTTGGCAGCCGGGACCGGCGCCAGCTCGGCAGTGGCGGCTTCCCGGATCATGTCGGACCCCTCCCGCACGGGCAGTCCCGACCCCTGCGCCAGGAAAAGCATCACCATCAGCGCCCCGCCAAGCCCAGAGAAATCGAGTTGCCCTGCCCGGCGGCTGTCGAGGGCGGAATCGACCTCCAGCCAGTCGAGCACGGACGCAAGCGCCGTACACCAGACGTCCAAGGCCTCCTCGTCTGTCCCGCCCGGCCAGCAGCGCATTGCCTCGCCGGGTGCCACGCGGGCACCGTCAGCGTCCGGCTCGAGGAAACCGGCGGCGAGCGCGATGCTCCACAGGCGAACCAGCCCCGGTACGTCCTGCATGCTCTTGACTGCGGGCGGGGCTGGCATGCCCGGCAGTGCCCCGGGGACCGCGTCATCCCGCCTGTTGGCCCGGCCAGCGGGCCGGGCCTGGCCCTTCGGGACAGCCTTGTGGCTGGACGCCATACCACGCTTGACGGCGGTCTCAAGTGGTACATCGATGCCAAGTTCCCGCGCCGCGGCGACCGTGTCCCCAGCGGTCAGCTCCCCATCCCAGGTGACACCGCGCCCGCTGCCGGCCCATCCGGCGAGCCTGCGCACCCGCCCGAGCAGCGGCGCCGACCGGCTCATCGCGGCCAGCTCATTCTCAGCCGGCAGGCGCAACGGCGGCAGCCGGCCGGGCAGCCCGAAGGCTTCCTTCAGGCCGAAGTCTTTGTCATCCACGTCGTCTTCGCCGAACTCACCGAACGGATCGTCATCCCCCACCACGCCCGCGTCCATCCGCGCATTGTGGTGCACGATCCAGCGATCCACCGCGTCCCGGTCGCCGAAGTCCACCCCGTCCGAAGCCATCGCCTGGGTAATCGCGCGCGCCATTCCCCAGTTCTTCGGGTCCATGACCACGTCGGTGAACCGCGGCGCTACCTCGTCCAGCTCACGCGCCAGCCGCTTTGCAGCCTCGCCGGTGACCGCACCGGTGTCGGCAAGGAAGGCCAGCAGGTCGCGCACGGCCGGGACGGTGTCCGCGGTATCTTCGGCATCCAGCACCGTCACCCTGCGCGGGTATACCCGCAACAGCAACTCTTCGATGTCACCAGGCCGCAGGCCGACCGGATCGTCGATACCGACGTTATTACGCAGCAGGTCGAGCAGCAGCCGCAGTTCCCGAGCGTCCGCGTCAGGATCACCGCTCAGCATCTGCGACGTGTTCTTAGCCCAGCGGGTAAAGCCCTTCAGCGCCGCCTCGACCGGATCCCTCGCCACGGCCCACCACTCTAGCGCCGTGGCCCGGCCGCCCGCCGCCGAAGCAGCGCGCCCAGATGCGGGGTGATCTTGTCTTCGCGGACGAAGACGGTCGGTGGGAGAAGTCGCCATCGTCAATCCCCTCGTACACTTCCCCGACCACACGCTCCTCGGTGAGGAGACGGTCAGAAGCGATCAAACCGTACGGCGATGGCTCGCGATCATGCGCCGGGAGGGAACCGTCGAACTAGTCGGTGACACCCCCCGCAGCAGGCACGCCCGGGACCGTCGCACCCGCCAGGACCCGCTGTTCCCGCAAGGCCGACCGCGTGCTCCAGGAGGGTGCGGGTCAGCGGGCCTCGCCCTGGGTCAGCGGAAAGCGGAGACGCGCGGCGATGTCGGCGGGTGGATCGCGCACCGCCGCCACCTGGCCGCCGTCATTTCTGGTCTTGATCACCATTTCCTCGATGAGATCCGGGACCCAGCGCGCAGCCGTCGCCCCATCCGGGCACTCGCCGGGTGTGCTGGCCAGCGCCCTGCACCGGTCGCAGGCGAATCCGGGGATCAGCCCGCCCACGGGTACGACCAGGAGCTGGACCGCGTGCTGGTTGACCGCGTCAAGGCACTGCTTGAGGCCCAGGGCGGCCAGCCCGTCCGGCGGCTGGCAAAGAAACTGCATGACCAGGCCCTGCTCGCGCGCGTCCACCCAGTCCTCGACGACAGGGCTGGCAAGCTCGCGTACCCGGGCCGGGGTCATCGTGTGCGGATCGGCGATGAAGCTGCCCGCGAAGCGGTCACGCACAACGGCGGGCAGGACGGCCAGGAACGGGGGAATGGTGTCCTCATGGCCACCGACGACCAGCGGCTCCTGTTCGCCGGAACGCATGGCCTGTTCAAGGACCGTGGCCGTGTCGTGGTAGTGATGGCGGGCCAGCTGGATGATGCGCTCGTCGATCCGGTAGGACTCCAGGCCGTACCAGCCGCCGAATCCAGGACTGCGGACACCCTCTGCTGTCGGCTGGGCCAGCGTGGCGATCCGTTCCCCGGCCACTGTGAACACCCACGCGTGCCGCCGGTCCACGACAGCGACGTGGTAGGCGGGGCACCGCTGCAGGGCCACCAGCAGGGGCCGCACATGCGGCCGGGCGGCGAACACCGCCCGCTCCGGGAGCCTGCACGGCAGCGGGATCGCCTCCGACAGGCTGGCCTGGGCGCAGGCGAAGATCCCGACGGTGTGGCCCAGCCAATCGCGGGCGTGCACCTCCAGCAGCGTCTGGACCAGCCGCCGGTCCTCGTCCCGCTCCCGCCTGGCGGTCGGGTCGTCCCCGGCGCGCGCCGCCTCCGCGATCAGCTCGCCGGCCCGGGCCGGCAGCTCGCGCAGCTCCGCTGGATCCAGGGGAACCGATAGGTAAAGCGACAGCACTGACCGATCCGGGGCCTGGATGCCCAGCAGTTTCTCTGCCTCTGCATAGCTGATCATCGCGGGCCCCCTGGGACCGGCCCGGCCGCCGTCAGCTCGGGCAGCCTGGGCAACTGTGCGGCGAAATGCGCCGCGACCTGCACGGTGAGGCGATCCCGCAGGCTATGCGGCCACGCCCGGGTCACTTGGTACGCCAGGCGGCGGTCATGGGTGCCAAACCCTCCTGCAACGCCTGCAAGCCACGTGCTGCCCTGGTCGATGCTGCGATCCAGGTTGTCGGCTCCTGTGAAGGACATGACATCAACCCCCTCCTCACCTCTATTACCTCGCCACCGCCCGGAGCAGGCACAGGGGCGAAGGTCCCGGCAGGACGGGTGCGCCTGACCTACCGGTCAGCCGGTGCCCCGAGGCGGGGCCGCCTTCTCCGGTGGCGTCCCGGCGGCCGCGCCGCGGTCCCGGGCAGGCTCTGCGGGCGGCTGGCCGGCCTCGGCTGCCAGCCGTTCCCTGATCCTGGCCAGTTCCCGCTCGACGGCGGCCTGGGTGGTGATCGCGTCGAGCTGCGCCTGGATCTCCGCATCGCTGGCCAGGCCGCTCCCGTGCGCCAGCCGGGAGGAGGTGAGCAGCTCATCAATAGCATCAGCGCGTGCCTGCAGCCGGGCCGTCGTGTCTTCGGCGCGGCGGGCGGCCAGGTCCACGTCCCCCGTTTCCCCGGCGATCCCGCCAAACGCCTCGCCTGCGCTCGTGGCCGCCTGCGCTGCGGTGTACTCGGCCTTGATCGTCTCCTTGCGGATCCGGAACGCCTCGATCTTTGCCTCCAGCCGCCGTGCGGTGGCGGCCAGCCGCTCCTCGGCTGCGTGCAGGGCTTCCTGCCCGGCCCTCAGGTCGTCGGCGTGGTCAAGGGTGGCCGAGCGCAAGGCCAGCGCCTGCCGGGCCAGTTCGTCCCGCTGAGCGGCCACCGCTTGTTCCGCCTGGTTGTGCAACCTGTCCGCGGATCGTCGCAGCTGGGCTTCCTGCATCCCGGCGCGCTTACCGGCCGCCGCGACGTCGGTTAGCTGGCGGTGGATCGTGCGCAGTAGCTCCTGCTGCTGGACGTATGAATAGTCGAGTACTTCACGAGGGTCCTCCGCACTGTCCAGCAGCGCGTTCACCTTGATCTCGTACAGTTCCGCGATCCGGCGTGCGATGCCCACGATGCTCCCCCTGTCTCTCGCTACTTCCACGATTGCCGCGACCGCGCGGGAAGGGCAGGGGCATTGGTCCCGTTGCCGGATCCTGCCCGGAGCGTCATTGCGACCTCCAGCCGCGGGGATCCTGTTGTCATGACACGTCACGGCCGCGCGAGCTCGCCGGAAGACCTCGTCCTGGCGGCCCGGCGGGCCGGGGTGACCGACGACCGCGTCCTCGCAGCGATCCGGGCCATCCCGCGCGCAGCCTTTGTTTCCCCCGCCTACGCCTGGGCGGCATATCAGGACCGGCCCCTGCCGCTCCCTCATGGCCAGGTCACCACCCAGCCATCACTGTCGGCCATGATGATCGCCGGCCTCGGCCTGACTGGCGGCGAACAGGTGCTGGAGATCGGCACCGGCTACGGCTACCAGGCCGCGTTGCTGTCCCGGCTGGCAGCCAGCGTCGTCAGCATCGAGATCTGGCCCGACATCGCCAGCCAAGCCCGGCGCGACCTGCACGCCCAAGGCATCCGAAACGTCAGGGTGGTGGCCGGTGACGGGACCGAGGGGTATGCGGCCCGCGCGCCCTATGACGCGGTGCTGGTCTCCGCAGCCTTTCCTGACGTGCCGCCGCCGCTGGCCGTCCAACTGCGGCCCGGCGGGCGCCTTGTCCAGCCCATCGGGCCAGGAGGGCAGGACGAGGTCGTGCTCTTCGAGCGACAATCAGCAGGACTGCAACGGCTGCGGTTGCTCACCCCGGCCAGTTTCGTCCGCCTGTACGGCAGGTATGGCTTCCCGCGCGCGGAACCATGACCGGTCACGTGGCCTGGGCCGGTTCTGCCGACGGGGCTGTCCGCCGCGCTTCGCACTCTCCCGCGCTGGACGACACCATCAGCATCAAGGTCCCGCCCGGCACCCAGCCCGGCGCGACCCCGCCCCGGAGATTCCGGCCGCTGAAATATCAGCGGCTTGAGGGGACTAATGCCCCTTTCGCCTGCTATGCGCCCGGGGCTGGACTGGGCTATGCGGGTATGGCAGCCGGGGCCGGTCACCTCTGAGGGCTGCGGTAGCTGGGGGTGAGCCATGTGGTTCTTCCGGGCAGTCGCCCTGGATCTGGACGGCACCCTCACCGAGGTGGATCACCTGAGTGAACCGGCAATGGCCGCCATCAAAGCCTGCTCCGACGAGCTGCAGGTGATCTTGGTAACCGGCCGGATCTTCGGTGACCTGGAAGCGGCATTCCCCGGGCTGTGGTCTGAGTTCGACGCGGTCGTCACGGAAAACGGCGCGGTGCTGCACACCAGGTCCGGTGCGCGGGCGCTGGCAGGCCCGGTCGACCCCGCGGTCACCCATGCCCTGGCTGCCCAGGGCATTGCGACCCGGGCTGGCAGGGTCCTGGTCGCGCTCGCCGGGGAAGACGCCACCGCGGCGGTTGAGATAATCACCAGCCTCGGCTTGGACTGCCAGGTGGTGCACAACCGCGGGGCGGCGATGATTCTCCCCGCCGCGGTCACCAAGGGCACGGGCCTGCTCGCGGCGCTGGACGAGCTCGGCTTGTCGCCGCACAACGTGATCGCGGCCGGGGACGCGGAAAACGATCTGGCACTGCTGCACACTGCTGAGGTGGGGGCGGCCGTAGCCAACGCGGTGCCTTCCCTGTCGGCGCAGGCTGACCTGCACCTGCGGTCACGAGACGGCGACGGAGTGGCGGAACTGCTGGCCGGCCCGCTGCTCACGGGACAGCAGCGGCTGTGCCCGGCCCGGCGATGGCTGCCGATTGGCACGTTCGACGACGGCCAGCCGGTGCTGATTCCCGGCTCCCAGGCAAGCCTGCTGCTGGCCGGGGACACCGGAACCGGCAAGAGCTACCTGGCCGGCCTGCTTGCCGAACGGTGGATCGACGCCGGCTACGCCGTGCTGATCCTTGACCCCGAGGGAGACCACACAGGGCTCACCGAGCGCCCTGGCGTGCACCTGGTCGACGCCGCCGCGCATCTGCCCAGCCCCACCGATCTGCTGGCCATCACCCGGCCCGGGCGGGCCAGCCTGGTACTCGACCTGTCCGGCTTGCCCGAGGCCGACAAGACCGGCTACCTGCACCGCCTTCCTGCCGCCGTCGAGGCCGAGCGCGCCGAACACGGAATCCCGCACTGGGTGATCATCGACGAAGCGCACCTCACCCGGGCCACCGCCGAGCAGGCACCCGGCCCCACTGTCGCCGAACCAGGCACCTGCATCGTCACCTGGCAACCGGACCTGCTGCCGGCCACCTTCCGGGAAACCGTCGATCTCACGATCGCCACGGCGGGCCCGTTCCCCGCCGCGGCCGACGCACCGGCGGCGGCCCCGCGCGCCACCATATCCGCCGGTGGCCGGCCTCCCCGCCCATTCACACTCGCCACCAGGGTCAGCCCTCATGTCCGCCACCAGCACAAATACACCACAGCGCCGCTCCCGCCCCATCGCCGGTTCTACTTCCACTCCGCTGGCGAACCCATTTCCGCCGCGACACTCGAAGAGTTCAGCCGCCACATCCGGCACTGCGACCCGGCCATCCTCGGGTACCACATATCCCGCGGCGACTTTTCCCGCTGGATCAGCACCACCCTCGCCGACCACACTCTCGGCAGCCATCTCGCCGTCATCGAACGCGACCTCAGCTACCGCCACGCCGCCGAACTCGAACGAGCCCGCCACCATATCATCCGCGCCATCGACGACCGCTATCCCGGCGCCAACTGCCCGTCGCAGCCATGAGGATCCGCGCGGCACGCCGCAATGACAGGTCGTTTGGCCCTGCCTCGCTGTCTCCCGGCATGCTGTGGTGGAAGTGAAGGAAGACAACGGAATTCCTGATCCGGCAAGCGAACGTGATTTCTGAGCAGGAGGTGTACCGGTGACCAAACAACCCGACCCGGAGCCGCCGATGGCCCCGCTGGAGAAGCGCGTGCGCGTACTCGAGGATCGCGTGACGGCACTTAGCGACGCAGTCCGCGTGCTGGCGCACGGGCTCGAGGACTTTCCCACCGTCGAGCCAGGCCAGAGGCTTGCCGCTGCAGCCGCCCGGCGAGCCTATGACCTGCTGCTCGTGGCCGAGTCGAGCCCACCGGATGCGCAGGCGGGCGCCCCCGGCCCAGGCGCCTAACGGCTGCAGCGGGGCTCTTCATGGTCGGCGCAAGTGCCTCCCGGCAGCCGGGACCTTCGCCCCTGCCACCGCACCGTCAGCTCCCGCGAGAATACGACGCGTGACCCCAACGGTCACTCACGGTGGCCCACCACCGACGGGGAGCGGGCCGTGCCCGGGCGGGCACCTTTTCGCCCAGCTCACGCACGCCGGGCCGGTGGCTGATCACAGCTTGCGAGGTGGGGATGGGCCTTCGGATCGTGCCTGGGACCGCCAACCCGCTGCTCGCCGGTGCCGTCGCGAAGACACTGGGCACCGAGCCGGTGCCGTGCCAGCTGGAACGGTTCCCGGACGGCGAGCTGCGCCCAGTCGTGGATCACCTGCGCGGCGACGACGTGTATGTGATCCAGCCCACCGGGCCCCCGGTCAGCGACCACCTCATAGAGCTGCTCCTGCTGCTCGACGCCTGCCGACGGGGCGGCGCGGGGAGAATCACCGCGGTCCTGCCGTATTTCGGGTACGCCCGGCAGGACCGCAGGGGCCGGGCCGGCGAGGCCGTTGGTGCCCGGGTCGTCGCCGACGCACTGGCCGGGTCGGGAGCCCAGCGCCTTGTCGTGGTGGACCCGCACAGCGCCGCGCTGGAGGCCATGTGCGGTATTCCCGTGGAGATGCTGACGGCCGTGCCCGCCCTGGCGGGCACGCTCGCCCCCGCGGTGCCTGGCGACGCGGTGGTCGTCGCGCCCGACCTCGGCGCGGTCAAGCTCGCCGAACACTACGCCTCATTGCTGCAGCGGCCGGTCGCGGTGGTGCGCAAGACCAGGGTGACCGGAGCCGCGGTCCGTGCCGAGGAGATAGCCGGTGACGTCGCTGGCCGCCCCGCCGTCATCGTCGATGACATGATCAGCACCGGCGCCACGATCGAGGCAGCCGCCGGGGTCCACCTCGCTCACGGGGGCGCGCCCGGCATTGTCGTCGCCGCGACCCACGGGCTGCTAGTGGGAGAGGCCGCCGGCCGGCTCGGGCGGCTGCCCCTGCGGTGCGCCGTCATCAGCGACACCCTGCCCCGCAGCCACTCCCCGGCACTCGCGCTTCAGGTGGAGTCCGTCGCCCCGCTGCTGGCCGACGCCATCGGCCGCCTGCACCACGATCAGCCGCTGGGCGACCTGCTGGCCCGCACCTGACCGGCCAGGCAGTGAGAAGGCCGCGCGCGCCAGGCGCCGGTGACCTTGGCCGGGTCAGGCGTGCGTGATCTCGATCCGGTGGCCCTCCGCCTTGGCCTCCGGCACCGGGACGGTGATCTCCAGGATGCCCTTGCCGTAACTGGCGGTGATGTGCTCGGTGTCCGCCCCATCCGGCAGCGTGACCGAGCGGGTGAACGTGCCATGACGGAACTCGCAGTGGTGCGGCTCGGTGTGCTCCTCGCGCCGTTCCGCGTGGATCGTCAGCGTTCCGCCCGCCACGCTGACCTCGACGTCCTTCTCCGGGTCCAGGCCCGGCAGCTCGGCGCGCACGACATAGTCGCCGTCGTGGACATAGTCCTCGACCCGGATCATGCGGCCTGCAGTGAACGGCAGCAGCGGCGCCCACGGCTCATCGAGCCAGTCGGACAGGTCGGGGAAGAGTGCACGTGGGCGCCGGCGCTGTAGCTGGGCCATGACGGCCTCCTTGCTCATGGGTAGCGGAGTGCTCCTCGACTCCGATCCCAGGCCCGCGCGGACCTGCGGCCCAGAGGACCAACGGCCCTTGTCCTTGGGACCTTCGGCCTCTGGGACCTGGTCATTCCGCCGGAGACCCTGAAAGTGGCCTGCGGGACGAGCGGAGGAGCTGGAAGCGATGTTCCCGCCGGGGGTAATTCTTCGGCGCCGGGCACTAGCGGATGGCTGAGAGGCTCAAAAGGCGACCCCTATTACCTGACCCGGGCAATGCCGGCGGAGGGAAATCGCCTCGCAGGTCCATATAGGCTGAACGGGCTCCGCCTCGACCGCAAAACCAGGGCTTCCCTTCGATGACGCTGGCCCACCAGCGCACGCCGGGTGACGGTGGCGAGTTTGGTGGGGCGCTGATGCGTGCGGGCGGTCGTGCAAGGTGAGGTTCCCTCGGATGCTCCGTGCCGGTCCTGGCCGACTGAGCGGCCGCCGCGCGGTAGGCAAGAGCCCGGCTGGGAATCATCTCCGGGTGCCCGCAGATCCGTCCCATGAGCCCGCAGCGCCCGACGAAGTACTCGGCGAACCCGCGCAGCCGAAACCGGCGCGGCCGGAACCACTGGAGCCGCCGCCGGTCCCGCCGCCGCAACCGCCGCCAGTGCCGCTGCCGCAGCCAGTGCCGCCGCCGGCACCGCCGCCGGGGCCGCCGCCCGAACCACAGCCAGAGCCGCCGGCACCGCCGCCGGAACCCCGGCCGCAGCCGCGGCCGTTGCCGCCGCCGGAACCGGAACCGGAGCCAGTACCGCAGCCCGAGCCGCACCCGGAGCCGCTGCCGGAGGCGCTTGCCGGTGGAGCGCCAGTCCCGACCCGGTGCTTGCCAGCCAGGAACGCCGTGGGATCGCATGCAACGGGCGAACCGGGGCTGGTCCCCTGCGCATACCCGATCTAGGGTGGCAATCAGGTCACTATCGAACTGAGCCTGTCTGAGTGACTGTGGGCGCCTCCCATCCGCGCACATCACGGTCGGGGCGCGTCATCAGCCGCTTGCCGGGCCGGGCAATCGGGAGGGTCAATGAAGACCAAGGCCGCGGTCCTGCGTGCAGCGGGCAAGGACTTTGAGGTCATCGAACTCGACCTGGATCCCCCCAAGGCCGGCGAGGTACTCATCCGGTACGTGGCAGCCGGCCTGTGCCATTCCGACGAGCACCTGCGGCACGGCGACATCGTGCCCCGCTTCCCGATTGTGGGCGGGCACGAGGGCGCCGGGATCATCGAGGAAGTCGGGGAAGGCGTAACCCGGTTGGCGCCCGGTGATCACGTGATCTGCTCGTTCCTGCCAGTCTGCGGCCACTGCCGGTGGTGCTCGACCGGCAAGTCGAACCTGTGCGATATGGGCGCCACCATCCTGGATGGGTGCCTGCCTGACGGTACCTACCGGTTCCATTCTGGCGGCGAGGACTTTGGTGGCATGTGCATGCTCGGCACGTTCGCCGAGCGCGCGACCATCTCCGAGAACTCCTGCATCAAGGTGGACCCGGACCTGCCGCTGGACAAGGTCGTGCTCATCGGCTGCGGGGTACCGACCGGCTTCGGCTCGGCGGTGCACGCCGCGGCTACCGAGCCAGGCGACACCATCGCCATCTACGGCATCGGCGGGATCGGCATCAACGCCGTTCAGGGAGCCGCGCTGGCCGGCGCCAGGAATGTCGTGGCGATCGATCCGCTGGCAAACAAGCGGGAGATCGCGGAGCAGCTCGGTGCCACGCACAGCTGCGAGACCGCCGAGCAGGCCCAGGAACTGATCACCGAGCTGACCCGCGGCGTTGGTGCCGACAAGGCGATCATCACGGTGGGCGTGGTGACCTCCGACGTCGTCACGAATGCCTTCAACGCGATCCGCAAGGGCGGCACGGTGGTCGTGACCGGACTGGCAGATCCGGCCAAGAACACGATCGAGCTGCCCGGCGCGATACTGACCCTGTTCGAGAAGCGCATCCAGGGCAGCCTGTTCGGTTCCGGCGACCCGTTCCACGACATCCCGCGGATGGTCGAGCTGTATCAGGCTGGCGACCTGAAGCTGGACGAGCTGGTCACCAGCACGTACACCCTCGACCAGATCAACCAGGGGTACCAGGACATGCTGGACGGTAAGAACGTCCGCGGCGTGATCCTGCATGCCGGCTCCTGAGCCACACCTGTCATCCGCGTCGGCCGGATCATCCGCGGCGCCAGGCCGGGCTCCGCCCATCGTGGGGTTGCGGCGGGAGCGTGAAGTGCTCACCGTCGCGCTGGAGGCAGGCCGGCACGTCGTGATCGAAGGGCCGCCGGGCACCGGCAAGTCCACGTTGCTGCGGGATATCGCCCGCCAGGCGGGCAACGTCGTGGTGTTCGCGGAGGGCAACGCGGAACTCACGCCGGCCAGGCTGATCGGGCAGTACGACCCCGCGCAGGTGCTCACCGGGGGGGTACGTGCCTGCCAGCTTCACCGACGGCCCGCTGCTGCGGGCGATGCGGTCCGGTGCCCTGCTGTACCTGGAGGAGTTCAACCGGGTCCCGGAAGAGACACTCAACGTCCTGATCACTGTGCTCACCGAGGGCGAGATAGCCGTTCCCCGGCTGGGCACGGTGTGGGCCGCCCCGGGGTTCCGGCTGGTCGCCACCATGAACCCGTTCGACGCAATCGGGACCGCGCGGGTGAGCCACGCCATCGCCGACCGGATCTGCCGGGTCGTTCTCGGCTACCAGGACGCCGCCGCCGAGCGGGAGATCACCACCGCGGTCACCGGCGAGAACGGCCAGGTGGTGGACTTCGCGGTGACGCTCACCCGGGCCACCCGGGAGCACCCGGATGTGCGCATGGGCTCGCGCCGAATTGGCCGCCAGGAACTCATCGTTTTCCGCCGTTTCACCTGAACTCAGGCAGCTCGACGAGGATGCGTTCGCCCGGCTGCCGGCCGCCGACCCGGATGCCGCGGTGACATTCCTGGCCGATCTCGCCCGTGCCACCGACCGTGAGCTGCGCGCCGCCGCGCGGCGGCTGGCAGCCAGCCCTGACCCACGTGCTTTCCTGAAACCCCCGGAGGCCTGATCGCGCGAGTCACGCGTCCCCGGGCGCTTGCCGATTTCGCTGCGGGCACCCGCGGGAAGCTGGCCATCAGCGTGGCCTGACCGGCGGGGGCACCGGGGGCTCACCGTCCCCCGCGTGGAACTCGGCTTCGAGCATGTCCATGGCCTTCAGGAACGCCGTGCGCTCATCGGCGGCCAGCTTGTCGAGCACCCGGGCCAGTGGCGCGGCCGCGCCGTCCAGCCACTGCTCCACCGCCTGCCTGGCGCCTGGCGCGACCTGGACGATCGTGCGGCGCCGGTCCGCCTGGTCGGCAGATCGCTCGACGAAGCCCGCCTGATCCAGGCCGGCCAGGACACCGCTGACCGTGGAAAGCGTCAGGCCGAGCCGGGCGGCCAGCGTTCCGACACTCAACGGGCCGTCGCGCAGCTGCTCCAGCGCGGCCACGTGCCGTGGGCCGAGCGGTGCGTGCGTCTGCGGCGTCGTCTGATCCTGGTAGCGCCGCATCCCGCGCACCACGCGCGGGAACACGCGCATCAGGCGCAGGCATATCGCCGAATGCCCGCTGGCGTTCGCTTCCTCGGCCACCGCATCGTCCTTTGACCTCGTCACCAGCAGTATATATTGTTGGCGTACTCAAATTATTTTGATGTTCCAACCAAAATTCACAGGGAGGAAGCGGTCATGACCACACCGACGCAGCAGACCTCGGCCGCGCTGCGCGCACAGCTGACGGACGGCTCGCTGGCCGGCAGCTGGACGCTGGACCCGGCCCGGTCCACTGCCGCGCTGCGCAGCAAGAGCATGTGGGGGCTCGCCCCGGTCAAGGGCGTCTTCCGCGACCTCGAAGGCAGCGGGACGGTCTCGGCGGCGGGCGAGGTCACCGGCAGCATCGCGCTCGCGACAGGGTCGCTGGACACCAAGAACACCAAGCGCGACACCCATCTCCGCTCCGCTGACTTCTTCCTGAGCGAGAAGTACCCCGCGATCACCTTCAGCGTGGGCACGCTCGTGCCTGCCAGCGAGGGCGTGACGATCTCCGGCACCCTCACCGTCCGTGACCGCAGCCTTCCCATCTCATTCCCCGCGACCGTCGCCCTGGCCAGCGACAGCGAGGTGGTGCTGGACGCGACCGTGCAGGTAGACCGGTCAGAGTTCGGGCTCACCTGGAACCAGCTGGGCATGGCCTCGATGAACAGCACCATCACCATTCACGCCGTATTCACTAAGAGCTAGTACCCGACCGTCACCCGGGCGGTGCCCGGCGCCGCCGCGGCCGCCCGGCTGGCAGCTTGCTGTGCGCTCCGCCGCACTGTCTGCCGGGTTGCGGCATATTATCTGGACGATCTATTCCGAATACTTGATAGCCTGATCTGATGACCCCGGAGGCCAGGCCCGCCAGCGCAGGAGGCGATTCCGGCGCTGAGCGCGCTGCGCCGGACCGGCCCGCGTTGCGGGCCGACGCGGGCGTGATAGCCGGCACGGCTGACGCTGCCCCCGGCACGTGGCGGCGCTTCGCCGCCTACATGATCCAGGCATTCAGCGCCCACAACGCCGAGTCGCTCCCACCGCCGCCCACCCCCACCGCGATGTACCGGGCGCTCCTGCACCTGCAGGCGGCCGGCACCCGGGACCAGCGCTGCAGCAGCGGCTGACCGGGCCGTATCACGCAGGAGCGGGCACGGCCTGGTTCACGCAGGAGGGCAGGGCGGTGAGCGCGCGCAGGTCGGCGCCCAGCCCGTTCGCCGTCATCAGGGCGTGCGGATGGAGTCCGGGGATCGTCGCACTCGTCCGCGTGGGAGGGCCCCAGGTGCGGCCAGATGATGGCCGATCACCGACGCCCGGTTCCGGCGGACCTACAGAATGAAAACGGAGGCGACAGACAGGATTCCCAGCGGTCACGTAGCCTAGCCTGCACCCTGGACGCGGAAGAACATCGTGGGGTGCCACCACACGCTCCATTGATGCCATCCGATCAGGGTGCCTGGATCTTGCGCCCCGAACGTGTGACCTGGCCGGACGAAGAACTCCACATGCCCGGTGCCGTAGAACGCCAGGTCCCCCCGGCGCGCATGGGACTCACTCTCCCGGACCAGTCGCCCGGAGGCGAGCATCGCGGTTGTTGACCGGCCGAAGTGCAGGCCCTCCTGCGCGTAAGCGGCCATGACGAGCCCCGAGCAGTCGAAGCAGCCAGGCCCGGCACCGCCCCAGCAGTACGGGTCACCCGCGTGATGGTAGGCCCATACGTAAGCCGCCACCCGAGGGGCCCGAGTGCCCGCGGTGGCGGCCTGGTGGGAGGTGGCGACTGGGATCGCCACGAGTGAGGTTGACGCCATGAGAATGATGAACATATGGCGGAATACGCGACGTTTGCCCACGACGGGGCTCCCAGATCGCAGGGCGCCTTCCGCTGCGATGGCCACGGGTTCACGGTGACCAGCGAACTCAGCCGGAAAGCCCGACAAACCCAGCACCCTAGCGGACGCGCCCGGACGACCCTGCCATTGGGGCCTGGACATGGGCCGCAGGCCCAGGTAGCCGCAGATCCCGGCCTTGCCAGCGGCCGGTACCGTATTTCCGTGGCGGCGATGACTGGCAGCCCTTAAAAGCCGGAGAGGAGCCGCTGACCGTGGCTACGCCAAAGCCTGGGTGGCAAGCCCATACCGGCCGGGATCTCACCCCTGAATTGAGCGCCAAGATAGCGGAATACGAGCAGCGTGAGCCGATTGCCACGATCACGCTGCGATCAAGGCCGTCACGTAAGCGGCAGGATGGCGAGGGCGTGATTCTCCCCGCTTCTGCCGGGCGCCTCCAGCCGCCCGGACGCGAGTTCCCGGGTTTACCAGGCAATAGCCGACGGTCAATCGGCGGGTCCTATGAGGCCGTAGTCGCTGTCGAAGCGATGGTAAATCAGGTTGCCGCGGCCGGTCTGGCTGTTGACGAAGAACAGGAACGGCTGGCCGGCAGCTTCCAGCCGGGCCATCGCCTCAGCCAGCGACAGGCGCGGTGCCGGCGTCTCGCTGATGGCGATCGACGGGGCAACCGGACCGAGCCTGCGGTGCCGCGGGTGGGCCAGCGCCAGCCGGTACCCATCCCCTGCCCGGTAGATCACGCTGTCCTCGCCGGTTGATTTCTCGGTGAACAGGTGGAAGTCGTAGTCCAGCTGTTCGGCGTCGGCGACGGCCTCCTCCGGGGTTTCGTGAGCCAGCGCATACGACTTGCGCCGTACCACGGTGCGCTCTTTGGGCGGCCGGGAGAAGTAGGGCGGGTGCGGCGCGGGACGGCTTTGGTGCCGCCACTCACCGGGCTGGGCGGCCGGCTGGGCGGCTGGCTGGGCACCCCGGATCGCCGCCCAGTTCCGGGCCGCGCGCTCAAGCCGGACCCGCAGCCGGTCGCAGGCATGCTCGATCGCCTCGCGCATCGTCTGCCCCGCTGCCTGGGCACGGATCAGCCGCCCGTTCAGGTCGATATTGGCCTGAGCGAGCGCCGGGCGCTGCACCGCCGGGTCCGCGGCCATGGTCAGCTTGACCCGGGCGAACAGGACCGGCTCGGCGGCCATCTGCAGCAGCGAGCTGACCCGCTGCACGGCGAAGCTGACCGTTTCTTCGGGCACGGCTCCCCGCGTCTCAGTCTGCACCTGCAGGGTTCGCGCGTCTGCCATGACATTCCCTCCATTCACCAACGAACGGCCAGGAAACTGCTCTGCCCTGCGCCGGGGAAGACCGGCGTCGGAACCACGTCGGAGCCGTGAGGCGCCGACACGCAGCGTCCGCGGGCCGGGCCGGGCGTCAGCGCTTTCCGCTGGCGGCTGGCTCGGCCGCGGCCGGCTCGAGCAGTTTCCGCAAGTCGGCGGGGAGCAGTGCGAACGCCTGCCCCACCGCCCCGGGCGACATGTGCCGCCGGGCTACGCCAGTAACGATTCCGGCGGCTTTGGCCACATCGGAGTCATGCACCCGGGCCTCGCGGGCGAACCGGGTCACATACTCACCGCGGTCGTACTTCTGCGGGACCTGACTCGGGTTCCAGCCGTCGAAAAACACCCCGCGCAGCAATTCCGGGAGCTGCGCGGCGAAATGCGCGGCCACCTCCACGCTGAGACGGTCCCGTAGGTTGTGCAGCCATGCCCGCAGCACACGGTAAGCGAAGCGGCGGTCACCAGTGCCGAAGCCGGCGTCGATATCCGCCAGCCACTTGTTGGCCTTCTCGATACTGCGGTCCAGGCTGTCCACTCCGGTAAACGACATCGCAACCCCCTCCTTCCACTACTACCCGCCAGGGCCTGATGGCCCCAGAGGCGAAGGTCCCGGCGGCATGGCCTGAGCCATGGTACGGAACGACTGGCCACGTATCCCAACCCGGCCGCGATCCCGCCAAGACTGCTCGCCCAGGCCGTCGCCGCCGCTGGTGGCGGCGCAACGGGGACCGGCATCCTCACCATCATCAGCGCCAACAGCGCCGCCATCCAAGGCGTCATCGCCGTGGCACCCAAGCTGGCGACCGTGGCACCCTACGTGGCGCAGCTGACCGCGCTGTCCAAGGTCCCGCCGCAGGTGTTCCCGTACCTGACGGCCCACGCCGCCGCAGTCCAGAAGGCCGCCGCCCAGGCACCCGGCCAGTGGAAGAGCTGGTACTGGGTGCGCTTCGGGGGAATCGTGTTCTTCCTGCTCAGCATCCCGCTGCTGCGGGGCCGCTGGAAGCCCTCCGACGGCCGCCGGGACGAGCAGGAGCACGAGGCCATGGTGGCGGCCGAGATTGCCAAGCTCAATGCCTGAACCTCGGGGCCGTCATTAGCCCCCGATATACGTGCCGCCGCGCCGCCCGCCGTGGGCGGCGCGGCGGCGCCGGGGCATACCCGGACGGCGCCCCCAGCTGACCGGACGGCGCCCCCAGCTGACCGGACGGCCGCCAGCTGTGCCCGAGGGCGTCAGCGCCTTCTCTCCCGGCGGGCATACTTCGCGGCGCACCGGCGGCAGGCGGGCACCGCTCCCGCGACCGCCACGGCGGGCACGCCCAGTAACCAGTGGCGGCGCTGGTACCGGCACGGCTCCCCCGCGGCGGCCACCGGGGTGACGCTGTCCGGGCAGAACTGGCCGGCGGCCGGGTCCGCGTGGACCCACTGCGGCGGATCATCCGGGGCTGCCCAGCGCAACGGGTGGCCGGCTGCGGCACACACCACACCGGACCGCTCGGGCACCACGGCCAGCCCTTCCGGCAGGCCGGGTGGTGCGGGCAAAGCAGCGGTCGCAGCGGCCTGGTAGTCCGCTTCGGCGATGAGCCCGGCGGCCGCAGCCGTCTCCCACCGGGCCAGGTGGGTGCCCGCTGAGGGACAGTACTCACCACGGCCTGCGCGGCAGGCCCGGCACGGCATGCTGCGCACGGCCTCAGCCAGATCCGCGGGCATCGCGGCGCCCATCCCGGTCACCGCCCGCCCCCTGATGCGCTACCGTTTGGCTACCTATCGTAATCACATTGTCGCCTTCGGGCTACCTCCATGGCACACGCGGCCTGCCGCGGATGCGGCTTCGACGCCGCGGCGCGGCGGCTGTCGCTCTACCGCGCCTACCTTTACCTGATCATGTGGGTGGAAGCGGTGCCCAGGCAGTTCGCCCAGTCACGCCGGGACCAGCTGACGTGACTCGTCATCCAGCCCCGCACCGATGCGTCCGGCGACTGGTCGGCCGGTCCCTGACGGGCCTTCAGCCAGCCCGGCCTGCCGGATTAGAGCCGAGGTCAGAGCGCTGATCCCGATTTGTCGCAGCCAACGGATAGCGTGGCCGATGTGCCAGCCCGATGGAGCGCCGACCGCGTGCTGGCGCTGTCCCCGGACACTTCCTCGCAGCGTGCCGCGGTCGGCCTGGCGGGCCCTTCATCGTGGAGCGGTTCCGGCGTGGCCGGTGAGCTGCTCTGGGGACTGTGCGCGGGGTCCGGCAAACACCCGTATCAGACCATCGTCGACCTGACCGGCCCGGCATGCAAATGCTCCTGCCCGTCCCGGAAGTTCCCCTGTAAGCACGCGCTCGCGTTGCTGCTGGCCTGGGCCAATGGTGTCGTGCCGGAGCAGGGCGAGCCGGCCGACTACGCGCGGGCGTGGCGGGCCAGCCGCGAGGGCCGGGCCGTCACGGCTGCGCAGCGGAGAACCGGCAAGGACCGGACCCCGGCCAAGGACGGTGCTGCTGCGGCCCGCCGGTCGGAGCAGCGCGCCCGCCGGGTCGCCGCCGGCCTGGCCGAGCTTGAGACGTGGCTGCGTGACCAGGTCCGGGCCGGCCTGTCGGGTGCTCGCGCCGACGGGTACCGGCACGCGGAAGTGATCGCCGCGCGGATGGTCGACGCGCAGGCGCCGGGCATGGCCGGTGCCCTGCGCAGGCTGTCCGCGATCCCGGCCTCCGGCGATGGGTGGCCTGGTCGGCTGCTCGGTGAGTACGCGCAGTTGCATCTGCTGGCCCGGGCGCACGACCAGCTCGATGCGCTGCCGCCCGCCCTCGGGGCCGTCGTCCGGTCCCGGGTCGGCTACACCACCCCCCGTGCGGAGGTCCTCGCGTTGCCCGGGGTCACCGACCGGTGGCAGGTGCTGGCCACCCGCGACCTGCTGGACGCGCCCATCCCCGCCCGCCGTATCTGGCTTCGCGGCCGCGGCACCGGGCGGTTCGCCCTGCTCCTGTCGTTCGCGGTGCACGGTAACTTCGGCGGCAGCAGCGACGCCGGACTCGCCCCGGGCACCGAGATTCACGCCGACGTGCACTACTACCCCGGGCAGCCGCCGCTGCGCGCCGTCACCGGAACGCGGCACGGCGGCCCGGCGGCTACCGCGCCCCGGCTCCGCTGCTGCCGGCCCTGCTGGACGCGGCCGCGAAGAACCTCGCGCTGCGTCCCGCGGTGGCCGCGGTGCTCGGCGCCCGCGGCCGGTGGCTGGCCACCCGCCGCGCTGACTGGCAGCGGGTCACCGACAGCGCCGCCCCCGGCCTGGCAGCACGGGGCGTGCCCGACGACCCCGCCGTGTGGGAGACCGGCAGCCGCGGCGAGCGCCGCGCCTACCTCATGCTGCTGCGGGATCGTGACCAGGCGACCGCCCTGGACCTGCTCGCGGCAGGCTGGTCCAGGGAGACTGGTGATGACCGCGCGGACCTGCTTGCCGTCCTCGAACGCGGCCTGTCCGCCGCGGACGAGGAGTTCCTCGAAGGGGCGCTGGAGGACCGGAAGGCCTCCGTCCGCGCCGCGGCCGCCCGGCTGCTGGCCCAGCTGCCCGGCTCGGCGTTCACCCGCCGCGCGGCGGAGCGGGCCGCACCCCTGCTGCGGGTCGAGCGCCATGCGCTGCGCCGGCGGCTGGTCGCCAGCCTGCCCGGCGCCGCGGACGCCTCCGCGCACCGGGACGGGATCACGGCCGGGCCCCGGCCGCCCGGGATCCGGGCTGCAGCGTGGCTGCTGACGCAACTTATCGCCGCGGCCCCGCTGACGGAGTGGGTCAGCCGTTCCGGGCTGGATGCCGGGCAGCTCGTGTCCCTCCCGGTCGAGGGGGGTCTCGGCGTGGACGTGCATGCTGGCTGGCGGCTGGCCGCGATCTGCCAGGCCAGCCCGGAGTGGGCAGCGGCGCTCCTCGCGGCCGGCCCACCGGGCCCGGCCGGTGGGCGGCCGGCGGCCGCCTGGCCCCAGGACCATGAGCTGGCCGCGGTGCTGCCTCCAGATGCCCGCGCGGCACGGGCCGCGGCGCTCCTCACCAGGGCGGCGGCCTCCCCCGCCGCGATCGCCGAGGCCGTCAACTGCCCCGGACCCTGGCCGGAGTCCCTGGCTGACGCGGCCGTTGGAGCGCTGTGCGGTATTGCGGCGGGCCGCACCGCGGCGGGCCGCACCGTCGCCGCAGCGACCCAGTCCCGCTGGCCGGCGGCGCTCGTGAGCGCGGCCGCTCGCCACCTGCCGGTCACCGGCCGGGGCGACCATGCCGCCGCCCTGGTGCGGCTGGCCGACGCCGCCACCTGCCCCCCGACCTGGTCGTCGGTGCTGCGCCGCACCGCCGGCACCCTCGCGTTGCGCCGCGCCTTCCTGGAGGAGATCCGTTGACCATCACCACCGACACTGCCCCGGCTGCCCCTTCCCCGGCAGCCCCGCCCCCCGCGACCCCGCCCCCCGCGACCCCGCCCCCCGCGACCCCGCCCCCCGCGACACTGCCCCCCGCGACCCCGCCCCCCGCGACACTGCTGCGCCCGCATGCCGAGCAGGTCTACGCCGACGAGCTTGCCGCCCTCGTCGCCGCCGACGACCGGCCGAGACCCCCGTCGTGGCGGATGTCCCCGCACGCGGTCGTCACCTACCTGCTCGGCGGTGCGCTGGCAGATGGGACTGTGATCACCCCGAAGTACGTCGGCCCGCGCCGGCTGATCGAGGTGGCCGTGGCGACCCTGGCCACCGACCGTGCCCTGTTGCTGCTCGGCGTGCCCGGCACCGCGAAAACGTGGGTGTCCGAGCATCTCGCGGCCGCGGTGTCCGGCGACTCGAGCCTGCTGGTGCAGGGCACCTCCGGCACCGCGGAAGAGACGATCCGGTACGGCTGGAACTACGCGCGGCTGCTCGCCGAAGGACCGAGCCGGGCGGCGCTGGTGGCCTCTCCGGTGATGACCGCCATGGCCGAGGGACGGATCGCTCGCGTGGAAGAGCTGACCCGTATCCCGTCGGACGTGCAGGACGCGCTGATCACGATCCTGTCCGAGAAGTCATTGCCGGTACCTGAGCTCGGGATCGAGGTGCAGGCCGCGAAGGGGTTCTCGGTCATCGCGACCGCCAACGACCGCGACCGCGGCGTGAACGACCTGTCCTCGGCGTTGCGGCGCCGGTTCAACACCGTCGTCCTGCCGCTGCCGGCCAGCGAGGATGAGGAGGTCGGCATCGTCGCCCGCCGGGTGGAGCAGCTCGGCCGCGCCCTCGAGCTGCCCGAGGTGCCGTCGGCGCTGGAGGAGATCCGCCGGGTGGTGACCGTGTTCCGGGAGCTGCGCTCGGGCATGACCGCGGACGGGCGGACGAAGCTGAAATCCCCGACCGGGACCATGTCGCCGGCCGAGGCGATCTCTGTCATCACCAGTGGCATCGCGCTGGCCGCGCATTTCGGCGACGGGATGCTCCGCCCGGCCGACGTGGCCGCCGGGCTCCTCGGGGCGGTCATCAAGGACCCGGTCACCGACGGCGGCGTGTGGGGCGAGTACCTCGAGGCTGTCGTGCGGGAACGCCGCGGCTGGGGTGACTTCTACCGGGCCTGCCGCGAGGTGAGCGGGTGACCGCAGGCACCGTCGCGAGCCCCGGCCCGGCGGCCGGCCCCAGTCCCGCTGCCCGCCCGGCGGCCGGCCCCAGTCCCGCTGCCCGCCCGGCGGCCGGCCCCAGTCCCGGTCCCGCCGGTCCTGCGGGCGGGCGGGCCGGGCCGGCCCAGCGGCGGCCGGCGGCCGGCCGGGTCGCGGTGCTCGGGATCAGGCATCACGGGCCTGGCTCCGCCCGCTCCGTCGTGGCCGAGCTGGACCGGCTTCAGCCGGCGGCCGTGCTGATCGAGGGACCGGCGGACGCGGCGGCGGCCCTGGCGCTGGCCGCCGATCCGGGCATGGTCCCGCCGGTCGCCCTGCTGGCCTACGCCCCGGACGCGCCGCGGGTGTCGGCGTTCTGGCCCTTCGCCGTGTTCTCCCCGGAGTGGCAGGCGCTCACCTGGGCCGCCGCGCATCAGGTGCCGGCCCGGTTCTGTGACCTGCCAGCCGCGGTGATGCTCGCCTGCCACGACGGCACCGCCACCGGAACCGAGCCGGACGGGCCCGGCCCAGACGAAGAGCCCGGCCAGTCCTCCCCCGATGCGGAGCCGGGCCAGCCCGGCCCGGACGCGGAGCACGGCCAGTCCTTCCCCCACGCGGAGCCGGGCCAGCCCGGCCCGCATGCAGCGGCCGATCAGCCCGGTCACCCGGAGACGGCCGGGGCACCGGGCGACCCGATCGCGTTGCTCGCTGCCGCGGCCGGCTATGACGATCCGGAACGCTGGTGGGATGCCGTGATCGAGTCCCGTCTGGACGGCCAGTCGCCGTTCGCCGCGCTGACCGACGCGATGGCGCAACTGCGCGCTGAGGTGCCTGCCGGGTCGCCGGGCGAGCAACTGCTCGAACGGCGCCGTGAGGCACACATGCGCCAGGTCCTGCGCGCCACGCTGAAGGACACGGCGGGGACGGTCGCGGTGGTGTGCGGTGCCTGGCACGCCCCGGCGCTGGCCGGGAAGCTCCCTCCCGCGTCGGCAGACGCGGCGCTGCTGCGCGGGATGCCGAAACGGAAGACGATCCTCACCTGGGTGCCGTGGACCCATTCGCGGCTGGCGGCAGCGTCCGGGTACGGCGCCGGGATCACCTCACCGGGGTGGTACCACCACCTTTTCGCCACACCGGAGCAGACCATCATCCGCTGGCTGGCCAAGGTCGCCCGGGTGCTGCGGGATCACGACCTTCCCGTCTCGTCGGCGCACATCATCGAAGCCGCCCGGCTCGCGGAGGCCCTCGCCGCGCTGCGGGCCCGGCCGCTGGCCGGGCTGGCCGAGGTCAGCGAGGCGACGAAGTCGGTGATGTGCGACGGAGACGACCTCGCGGCGGCGTTCGTCACCCGCGACCTCGTGGTGGGCGAACTGCTCGGCGCGGTCCCTGACTCCGCTCCCGTCGTTCCCCTCGAGGCCGACCTGCGCGCACAGGCCAGGAAGCTGCGCCTGAAGATCGGCGCGCTGGATCAGACCCTTGCGCTCGACCTGCGCAAAGACAACGACCGTGCCCGCTCGGTCCTACTGCACCGGCTCGCCGGGCTCGGCATTGGCTGGGGCGAGCGCAGCGCGGACCAGGTCCGCGGCACCGGCACTTTCCACGAGACGTGGACGCTGCGCTGGCGTCCCGAACTGGTGGTCGCGATCATCGACGCCGCCCCCTGGGGTACCACCGTGGCCACGGCCGCCACCGCGAAGATCATCGATACGGCCGTTTCGGCCGGAGAGCTTGCCGCCGTCACCGCTGCCGTCGAACGCGTCCTGCTCGCCGACCTGACCGGCGCCCTCGGCCCGGTGCTGCGGGCACTGGACGCGCGAGCCGCGATGGACTCCGATGTCGCTCACCTGATGGCCGCGGTTCCCGCCCTCGTCCGGGCGGTCCGCTACGGCGACGTGCGCGGGACCGACACCGCGGCGCTGTCGGCTGTCGTCGACGCGCTCACCGCCCGTGTCTGCGCCGGACTGCCGGCCGCCGTCAGCGGCCTCGCCGACGACGCGGCCACGGCGCTCCGGGGCGAGCTGGACGGGATGCAGGCTGCGCTCGTACTGCACGCGCAGGATGACCGGGGCCGTGCCGCACGCGACCAGTGGATCGCGGAACTGACCGTGCTCGCCGGCCGTCGCGACGTGCATGGCCTGCTGGCCGGGCGGGTGGTGCGGATACTCACCGACACCGGCGTGCTGCCCCGGGAGGAGGCGGCCCGCCGGTTCGCCGCTCACCTGTCGATCGGGGTACCCGCTGCCGCCAAGGCCGCCTGGGCTGACGGGTTCCTGGCCGACGGCGGCATGCTCCTCGTCCACGACCGTGACCTGCTCGGCGTCCTGGACAGCTGGGTGGCGACCCTGCCGGGCCAGGACTTCATGGATGTGCTGCCGTTGCTGCGGCGCACGTTCGGCGGGTTCAGCGCCGCTGAGCGGGCCAACATCGCGGCCGCGGTCCGGCACCTCGCCGGCGGCGCACCAGCCCGGGCGGCCTCGGACGAGCCGGTCGACGAGCGCCGGGCCGCTGGCGCGCTGCGCACGGTGGCCGCGATTCTCGGAGGAGGCCGATGAGCCCCGCAGCCGGGGCAGCCCCGGACCATACCGCGGATGCCGGCCAGCCGATCGCGGGGAACGCGCCCGCCACGGGCATCCAGCGCACAGCCAACGGCGAACCGCCCACGGAGACCGGGCCTGCCACGGAGAGCGAGCGGCTGCGGCGGTGGCGGCTGCTCCTCGGCGCCCCGGCCGGGCCCGCTCTCGGCTCCGGACCCGGCGAGGGTGCACGCCCCGGTGCTGGTGCCGGTGCCGGTGCCGGCCTGGGCCAGGCCGACCAGGCCATCGATGCCGCGCTCGCCGCCCTCTACGACACCACCCCCGAGCAGGCCAGGCGCGCGGCCCGGACCGCGGGCCTGGGTGCTTCCGCCCCGACGGTAGCCCGGTGGCTGGGCGACATCCGCACCTACTTCCCGTCCACGGTCGTGCAGGTGATGCAGCGGGACGCGATCGACCGGCTCAACCTGCGGGAGTTGCTGCTCGAACCGGAACTGCTCGAGTCGATCGAGCCCGACGTGCACCTGGTCGGCACCCTGCTCAGCCTGAACCGGGTGATGCCGGAGACGACGAAGGCGACCGCGCGGCATGTGGTGGCGACCGTGGTGGCCGAGGTGGAACGCCGGATCGCGAACCGCACCCGCGCCGCGGTGTCAGGCGCGCTGAACCGGGCCACGCGGTCCCGGCGGCCAAAGCCGCGGGATATCGACTGGAACCGGACGATCGCCGCGAACCTGTCCCGCTACCTGCCGGAGCATCGCACTGTGATCCCGGAGCGCCTCGTCGGCTACGGGCGGCGCCATCAGGTCGTGGCCCGCGACGTGGTCCTCGCGATCGACCAGTCCGGGTCCATGGCGTCCTCGGTCGTGTACGCATCCGTGTTCGGTGCCGTGCTGGCCTCGATCCGGGCGCTGAAGACCTCGCTGGTCGTGTTCGACACCGCCGTGGTCGACCTGACCGAGAAACTGCACGATCCGGTCGATGTCCTGTTCGGCACGTAACTCGGCGGCGGCACCGACATCAACAAGGCGATCGCCTACAGCCAGACGCTCATCACCCGGCCGCGGGACTCGATCTTCGTGCTGATCTCGGACCTCATCGAGGGCGGGGTACGTGAGCAGATGCTGGCCAGGATCGCCGCCCTGCACGCGGACGGGGTGCGGGTCGTGGTCCTGCTCGCCTTGTCCGATGAGGGGGCGCCGGTGTTCGACAACGACAACGCGGCCGCGCTCGCCGAACTCGGCGTGCCGGCCTTCGCGTGCAGCACGGATGCCTTCCCGGACCTGCTCGCGGTGGCCATTGACGGGGGCGACATCGCCGCCTGGGCGCACCGGAATGACCTGGCGGCGAGATAGGCCATCCCGTTGCCTGATCCAGACCTGCGCGCAAACCGGCCCGGCCCGGCCGACTCGCCTGACCCCGATATCCTGCAGGGAACCCGGTGGGCGGCGCTTGACCGGCTTGCCGAGGGCGAGGAACGCCTTGCGGGCACGTGGGCGCAGCTCGATCCGGTACGGACCGCAGGCCTACCGCCCGGCCTCGGCCTTAACCTGCTCCCAAGGGTATGGACTCACCAGGGTCGGCGAGCGCCTGGCGAGCTGCCCGCGCATCGGCGAGGTCCTCCAGCAACTCGCGGAACTCCTCAGGAGACAGGCTCTCCAGCGCCGGCCGGGCCGGGACGCTGGGTGTCACGGTCCCCGGCCGCCACACCCACTTCTTGTACGCCCAGTAGCGGAACAGCGTTGCCAGCACGATGCCGCCGTTCAGGACAACGTTGTAGGAGAGCCCGCTGTCCAGGTGGAGCGGGTAGGTAAGCCCGACACATGCCTCGGAGATGCCCACACCGATCCCGTTCACCGCGAAGAACAGGACAGTCTCCCGGCCCACGCCGGTACGGTCACGGTGCCGGAACGTCCAGTAGCGGCTGCCGATGAAGGTGATCGCGGTGGCGACGACTATCGCGATCGCGGTCGAGCTGAGGCGGCCCATCCCGGCCTGGTAGCGCAGCAGGTTCGCGCCCCCGCCCGTCACGACGAAGCCAACGAGCCCGACCACGCCGAACCGGGCGCCCTCATGGATCAGGTGCCGGAACCTGGCATACAGCACGCAGACGGAATTCGCTGGGCCGAGGGCAGCCACGTCGGCCCGCTGACGCCGGGCGAATGCCCATCTCGACGATGACCGCGCGGACCGTCCTGGGCGGGTGGTCATGACGGGGCACCGGCGTCCGCGTCGCTGCCTGGGTCATCGGTGCTCGGGCCGGGGCTGAGGTTGATGGTGAGGGTCAAGGTGGCGTGCCCGGGCAAGCGCTCGCCGGGGCCGGTCGGGCCGCTGGGATGGGGCGGGCGCTCGCCGGGGTCGCTGGGACCGGCGGGGTCGCTGGGGGTGGTGTGTTCAGTGGGCGGCATGCCGAACTGAGCGGGCGTGATGCCCCATGCTGCGCAGTAGTGCAGTTTGTAGCGTTCGGAGGGGGCGGTCGGGCCGTGCTCCCACCGGCGGATGTAGGTGCAGACGGTGAGGTTGCTGGGTACGGCGGTGTCGCCGCTGGCCTTGGCGGCGGCTCGGAGCTGGCTCATCCGGGTGGGCAGGCCAGATCCAGGGTCCGTCGCCGTCGTGGACTTCGACCCGCAGGTGGCTGCCGTGCAGGTGGACGCGGACCGTGAATTGGCCGCCCGGCTCGCGTGACTGGCTGTGGATCGTGGCGTTCGTGACCAGTTCGCAAACTAATTGCGAAAGTATGCTTCTTGCCGCCACATCACCGCAGGTCAGCGGTTGCTACTGGTCAGACGCCCGTGCCGTCGAAGATCACCAGCACCAACGGTTCCCGGTCGCCACGCGTGACCGGTCTCACCTCTGCGGATGTCTCACGCCTCGCGTGCGCCTACGCGCGTAGGGCCATGCCCGCCGGATGAGATGAGACACCGAGACGAGCACTCAGCATGACTGGCGGTTGTCTATGAGGCTTATTCACGGTCATGATCATCAAGCATCATGCGCGACGTGGCCGCTGGTCAGAGCTTGATCAACTCACGGTTGATGATCTTGTGAATAACCCTCTATGTCTACGTCCACGCTCGCGCGTCTGCACGGTAAGGGCGCGGATCAGCCGTGGACGTAGACATCGACAATCACGCAGCGTCACATCACGCGCTGGCCGCCACGATAGCGTAACGTCCCTGTAGATCGACACTCGGTAATTGCCCGCAGCGTAGGGTGCTGGATGTGTGAATGCCTTGGTCCGTTCGCGGAGGGAGATCACCCGGTGAGTGTTTCGGCCGCCGTGAGGGATGCCCGCCTGGCGCTGGGCGAGCAGTTGGCCGCATACCGGCGGGCGTCTGGCTTTAGTCAGGCTGAGCTTGCGCTTCTGGTGAACTTCAGCCGGAGCACGATTGCGAATGTTGAGACAGGCCGTCAGCATGTGCCGACGGCTTTCTGGGATAGCGCTGACGCGGCGCTTCACGCGCGCGGGGCATTAATCGAGGCTAACGTTAAAGTCGAGGCTACCGCCCGGGATGAACAGAAGCGCGCTGCAAGCCTGCAACCGCCGGAAGCCCAGGAAGATATCCAGGGCCTTATGGCCTGGGTTGCTAGCAGTAGCACGACTGATGACGCGATTGAGCAGATAGCGCGCGCAACTGCTTAGGGCGCGGAATGAAACTGGTTGATCTTTCGCGTCCAATCATCCGCACCTCGCACTAGCAGTCAGGATGTCTATTTTCCTGGTTGCGTTAGTCGTCATCGAGGTGTTTATGGTACCATCTCCGGCATGGCTGAGCATGGTATATCCGACGAGGATGCTGCGGAGTTCTTTGAGGCGATTTTCCCTCATTTGAATGAAAGACAGCGGCGACTGCTGACGGGCGGGTTCGCGGAGATGCTTGGTCATGGCGGCATAACGGCGACGGCAAAAGCATCGGGCCTGGCGCGCAACACGGTTCAGCGGGGTGCCCTGGATATCCGGTCCGGCGTTGAGGCGTCTGATCTGGTCCGTGAGCCAGGGGCTGGCCGTAAACCGGCGGAAGTGGCTCAGCCGGGGCTGACGGAAGCGCTGGATTCATTAGTGGAGCCAGAAAGCCGCGGCGATCCGATGTGTGCATTGCGGTGGACGGCCAAGTCGACCCGGAAGCTGTCGGGGGAACTGAATAGCATGGGTTTTCAGACGAGTCACACGACTGTGCGTTTTTTGCTATCCGATATGGGATACAGCTTGCAGGGGACAGCGAAGACCATCGAGGGTACTGAGCATCCGGACCGGGACGCCCAGTTCCGGTATATCGCTGGCCTGGTGAGTGCTTTCCAGGGCGCTGGCGAGCCCGTGATCAGCGTTGACGCAAAGAAGAAGGAGCATGTGGGCAAGTACGCGAACGCCGGGCGGGAATGGCGACCAGCGGGTCAGCCCGTCCATGTCAAGGACCATGACTTCCCTGATCCAGACGTACCCAAGGCCGTTCCCTACGGAGTCTATGACATGACCGGGAACGAAGGGTGGGTGACAGTTGGCATGAGCGCGGACACGGCTGATTTCGCGGTTTCCACGATCGAGCGGTGGTGGGAGAAGATGGGCTCGGAAGCCTATCCGGATGCACGCCGGCTACTGATCACGGCTGATGCCGGCGGTTCGAATGGCTATCGAAACCGCTCGCCGCCGGCCTGCCGACTCAGGCGGCCGTCGTGGAGACGGTGCGCACGGCGGGCCGCACCGTGCTGTTCAGCGCGGTGACCGTCGCGGTCTCGCTGCTGGCCCTGCTGCTCTTCCCGGAGTACTTCCTCAGCTCGTTCGGCTATGTCGGGATCGCGGTGGTGGCGCTCGCCGCCATCGCCGCGCTCGTCGTGGTGCCAGCGCTGCTCGGCCTGCTCGGGCCGCGGATCAACCGCCTCTCGGTGCCGCTGCGGCGGCGCCCGAAGGCCGTGGAGGCTGGCTGGTGGCACCGGTTCGCGGTGTTCGTCATGCGCTACCCCCGGTTCCGCCGAGGTCCAGGCGGTGACCGGCACGTACGCGCACGGCCGTCTCATCGCCCCGCCGGTGCACAACTCAGCACAGTTCGGGGCGCCCTGGGGGACGTGGTTCAAGGTGCTGCCCGCCGCGGACCCCAACTCGCCGCGCGCGGTGGCTCTGGTGCACCGGATCCGGACCATGCCCGGGCCGTTCACGGTCATGGTGACCGGCCTCACCGCGCAGCAGGTGAACACCGTCAATTCCGTGTGCGCCCACCTGCCGCTCGCCCTCGCCGTGATGGCGCTGGTGACCTTCCTCGCCCTGTTCCTGATGACCGGGAGCCTGATCATCCCGGTCAAGGCCCTGATACTGAGCGCGGCGTCACTGAGCGCGACCTTCGGCGTCGCTGTCTGGGTCTTCCAGCAGGGTCACCTGTCCGGCGTGCTGGGCTTCACGCCGAGCGGCTACCTGGACGTCAGCACGTTGCTGCTGATGTTCTGCCTGGCCTTCGGGCTGTTCATGGACTACCAGGTGTTCCTGCTCAGCCGCATCCGGGAGGAATTCGACCTGTGCGGTGACACCAGGGCGGCCGTCGCGATGGGCCTGGAGCGCACCGGGCGGATCGTCACCGCGGCCGCGGCCCTGCTGGCCATTGTCTTCATCGCGCTGGGCACGTCCGGTGTCGGCCTGCTCAAGCTGCTGGGCGGCGGCATCGCGGTGGCCCTGGTCCTGGACGCGACCCTGATCAGGGCACTGCTTCTGCCGGCCCTGATGCGGCTGCTCGGCTCGTTCAACTGGTGGGCGCCCGCTCCGCTGCGGTGGCTGCACGACCGCACCGGCCGCCCGGATCAGCCGGGCGAGTTCCCAGCACCGGTGCACCGCGGCCAGCCTGATGTCGGTGCCGATCACCTCGGCATGGGGCGGCAGCCCGGACAGCGGGAAGATCTGCGTCCGGTCCGGGTTGACCAGCACCTGCAGGGCCAGCCCGTCGTCGCCCTCCGCCATGTGCGCGGCCAGTTTCATCACCGAGCGGGCGATCCCGTGCGCGCCAGGCAGCCCGTTGACCCGTGCGTCGATGAGGATCGAGCGGCGACCGCCAGCCATTTGTCAGCTCCGTTGTTCTTCTCGCGACTGCCCACGTCGCGACCGCCCGTCTGGCAACCACCCAGGTGGGGACCGCCCAGGCCCGGGCTCGGCCGGACCGCGCCGCGCACCAGGCAACCGACCGCTGCGGCAGGGAAACCATTGTGCACGCATCACTGATGATCGAAGCCCGCGGACTGACAAAGTCATTCGGCGCCGCCCGGGCCCTGGCCGGACTGGACCTGAGCGTCCCGGCCGGGACCACGACGTGCCTGCTCGGGCCGAACGGGGCCGGCAAGACCACCGCCGTGCGGATGCTCGCCACCCTGCTCCGCCCGGATACCGGGTGGGCCAGGGTGGCCGGCCACGACGTCGTGGCGGACAGCGCCGCGGTGCGCCGGAGCATCGGCCTGTCCGGGCAGTACGCGTCGGTTGACGAGTGCCTGACCGGCCGGTCCAACCTCGTCATGATCGGTGAGCTGAGCCGGCTGCCGCGGCGCGAGGCGAAGCGGCGGGCGGCCGAACTGCTGGCCCGGTTCGGCCTGGAGCAGGCTGCCGGGCGGCCGGTGCGCACCTACTCCGGCGGCATGCGGCGCCGCCTCGATCTCGCGGCCAGCCTGCTCGGCGAGCCCAGCGTCCTGTTCCTCGACGAGCCGACGACAGGGCTGGATCCGGCCAGCAGGCTGACCTTGTGGGGCATCATCCGGGATCTGGTCGGCGCGGGCACCACGCTGTTGCTGACCACCCAGTACCTGGAAGAGGCCGACCAGCTTGCGGACCGGATCTGCCTCATCGACGGCGGCCGGGTCACCGCGGAGGGAACCCCGGGTGAGCTGAAGGCGGGTGTCGGCACCGCACACCTGCGGGTGACCGTCCCGGCCGCCGCTTCGCTGACCCGGGCCGCCGAGGTCCTGGCCGGGCACGCGGCCGGCCCGGTCCGGCGGCTTCCCGGGCCGGGCCGCCTGGAAGCGCCGGTCGTCCCGCGGACCGGGCTGGTCACCGACGTGGTCAGGGCTTTCGACGCGGCCGGTATCGGCGTCGATGACATCGCGCTGCGGCGGCCGTCCCTGGATGATGTCTTCCACGCGCTCACCCGCCGGGACGCCGGCACCGAGGCCGAGGCCGGAGCTGACGCTGAGGCCAGCACCGGGGCGCGGGTCGTGGGCGCGCCCGCGGGCGCGGCGGCCGGGGAGCGGGCCGCATGACCACCCTCACCGCGGCCGCGCCCGGGCTGCACCGGCTGCGCTGGGCGCTCACCGACATCCGGGTGCTGACCTGGCGCACCCTGGCACGGATCGCCATGACCCTGGTCGCTGCCACGGTCACCGCGGCGGCCGACCTGGTCGTGGGCTGGCGGATCCACACCGGGCCCGCGGGGGTGCTGCTCGCCCTCGGCCTGGCAACGCTGTTCGCGTACGCGTCCGCGTGGGAGGGCGCATGCGTCGGGATGCTCGCCCGGGGAGCGGAATCGGCCCAGGCGGTGGGACTGACCATCATCGTGCCGTTGTCGCTCACCTCCAACGCGTTCATCTCCACCGCCCGGCTGACCCCCTGGCTGCGCGATATCGCGAACTGGAACCCGATCCGCTCGCGGTGTGGCTGTACATCCGGCGGGCCCGGCATTGACCAGGAGAGCATTGACCCGGATGCCCGTGGCCGCCCTGGAGGCACCGTAATGCGCATCATGGTCGTCACTGACCAGTACGCGCCCATGGTGGGCGGGGTGCCCACCGTCACCCGGACGCTCGCGCGGGGCCTGGCCCAGCGCGGGCATGCGGTGGCGCTGCTGGCGCCGAGCCCGGGCTGGCGCGGCAGGCTGGACGCCGAGGAGCAGGTCAGCGTGCACTACCGCGGCTCGGTGCCGTGGCCCTGGTACGAAGGCATGCGGCTGGCGTGCGTTCCCGCCTGCGCCACCCGCGGCGTGATCACGGCGTTCGCGCCTGATATGATCCACGTCCATTCCCCGGTGACCCTCGGCGTCATGGCCCGGATCGGGGCACGCCGGCTGAGGATACCCGTGGTGTGCACGAACCATTATCTGCCGGTCAACGTCCGGCCGTCGCTGCAGCAGCGGCCACGGGTGTCCGACGCCCTCTTCTATTCCTACGTCGTCGGGTTCTCGAACAGGTGCAGCCACGTCACGGCGCCCACCGCGACCGCGCTGCGGCTGCTGCGCGCCCAGGGACTGCGGGTACCGTCCGGGGTCATCTCGAACGGCGTGGACCTCCGCACGTACTCGCCGGGACCGGCCGACGAGCGGATCCGCGACCGCTACGGACTGCCGGGCGGCCGGCCGCTGATCCTGTCGGTTGGCCGGCTCAGCCCGGAGAAGCGGGTCGACGTGCTGCTGGACGCGGCTGCCCGGCTCACCGGGGACGCGCAGGTGGCCATCGCCGGCACCGGCCCGGAGGAGGCCGCCCTGCGCGCCCGCTCCCAGCGGCTCGGCCTGGCCGGGCGGGTGCGGTTCCTCGGCTTCGTCCCCGGCCCCGACCTGCCTGCCCTCTACCGGCTGGCTGATGTCTTCGCCATCGCCTCCGAGGCGGAACTGCAGAGCCTCACCACGATGGAGGCGATGGCGACCGGCCTGCCCGTTGTCGCCGCCGACGCCTGCGCGCTCGGCGAACTGGTGTCACACGGGCACAACGGATTCCTCGCCGCCCCGGGCCAGGCCGGCGAGATGGCGGCCTACCTGGACGCCCTCATCTGCGATCCGGACCGGCGGGGCGCCATGGCCGCGGCGAGCCTGCGCATCATCAGCGGCCATGAACACCGCCGGGGGCTGGCGGAATGGGAATCGCTCTACGGCCCGCTGGCCGCGGCCGGGTCAGGTGAGCGGCTGCGGTGAGCACTGCGCGGAAAGAACCAGTGCCGTTGCTCTTCCTCATCGGCGACACCGGCGGCGGGCACCGGAGCGCGGCGCAGGCAGTGAGCCAGGCGCTCGACCGCTGCTACCCGGGCCGCTTCGCGCCCGTCATCTGCGACCCGCTGCGCGGTCCCGGCTCCCCGCTCCGGTTGCGCTGGCTGGTCAGCCTCTACGGCCCCGCGATCCGGCTGACCCCGTGGCTGTGGGGCCTCCTCTGGCGCGGCTCCGGCTCACCGCGCACCCTCGGCTGGGCGCGCCGGACGCTGCTTTCGCCCGCCAACGGCAGCGTCGCCGAGGCGGTGTCAGCCCACCGCCCCGCGTTGATAGTTTCCTTCCACGCGATGACGGCGGAACCGGCGGTGCGCGCCCGCAACCACAGCGTGCCCGGGGTGCCGGTGATCACTGTCGTCACCGACCTGATCACCACGCACCTGTCGTGGCGGGACGCCGCCGTCGACCAGATCATCGTGCCGTCCGCGCCGGTCGGCCGTAGCTGCGCGCTGGACGGCACGCCGGAGGGGCGTTACGTGGAGATCGGGCTCCCGGTAGCCGCCGAGTTCTCCGCCGCGCCCCCGGGGGCAGCCGAGCGCCGCGCCCTGCAGCGGTCGCTGGGCCTGACGGGGGACCGGTTCCTGGTGGTGGTGACGGGGGGCGCGGAGGGTTCCGGCGGGATCTACCGGCGTGCCGCCACCATCCTGCGGCAGTTCGGCGACGTGGACGTGGCCGTCATCTGTGGCCGCAACCGCAGGCTCCGGCGCAGGCTGGCCCGGCTGGCGGAGCGGGCCGACGGCCGGCTCACCGTGCGCGGGTTCGTCGACAACATGGCTGACTGGCTGCGCTGCGCTGATGTGGTCGTGGGCAAGGCGGGGCCGGGCACCATCGCCGAGGCCACCTGCTGCGCGGCCCCGCTCGTGCTCACCTCCTACGTGCCCGGCCAGGAGGAGGGAAACGCCGAGTTCGTGGTGAGCGCGGGCGCCGGGAGGTACGCACCCAGGATGCGCGACCTCGTCGCGGAGATCGGCTGGCTGCGGCACGACCCGGCCGCCCTTGCCGCGATGCGGGACGCCTCCGCCAGCCTGTCCCGCCCGGGCGCGGCGGCGGACATCGCGGGACTCCTGGCCCGCCTCGCCTGCGTCCGGCACGTGCCGGATGACCTTCCCCCGGAAGTGACCTTCGCCGAGTCGCCGGTGAGCAGCGGCACCGTCACCCAACGCCTCGATCGCGAACCCCAGCCCTAGCCAGGCAGTGCGGTTCGCGCCTGTCACGGTTCCGGTCATGAGCTTCTTATCTCCTTGTTGCTTCTAAAAAACTAGCTACATCGGGGACAGTAGCACATTGCTATAGTTGGGGCCATGGCAGCCGGACGTGACGAGGTTCACGAACCGCGCGCCTGCGACGCCGCCCTCGCCCGGGCGTTCGGGTTCCTGGGCAAGCGCTGGAACGGCGTCATCCTGGCCACTCTGCTGTCGGGCCCGGCCGGCTTCTCCGAGCTCAGACGGGCCGTCGCCGGGATCAGCGACTCGGTGCTCTCCGAGCGGCTCACCGAACTCTGCCGGGCCGGCCTGGTCCACCGGTCCGTGGACGAAGGGCCGCCGGTCGCGGTCGGCTACGCGCTCACCCCGGCCGGGCAGGCACTCTTGCCCGCGCTGCGCGAGCTCACCAGCTGGGCAGAAGAAAACCTGCCAGCATGAGCCAACGGCAGTGGGCCGGCCGGTTGACCCCGTTCCGGCGGCCAGATCGTGGTGACCGCCAGGATCGCGGTGACCTGCCCCGCCCGGGCCAGCCGCGGCAAGGCCAGCCCGGCCAGGGCCAGATCCGGCAGCCCCCCGACAGCCAGCCCGGCCAGGACCAGCCCGGCCAGGACCAGCCCGGCCAGGCCCGGGAGCGGCCCGGCCGGCTGCGCCGCGTCGCCCGGCGCGCTGCCGTGACCGTCATCGCGGTCGTGGCCGCGGTCACCGCCGCCAGCTTCGGGTACAACCTTGCCACCGCGGACCAGGCGTCCCGCCCGCCTGGCCTCCGCATGCTGAGTGCGGGCGGCTTCGACACCCGCTACCGCACCTGGGGAACCAGCGGCTCGCCGGTCGTGCTGGTGCCGGGAGCCTTCGAGACCGCGGACACGTTCGCCGCGCTCGGTGCCGCGCTGGGCACCGATCACCGCGTGTTCGCCATTGACCTGACCGGCACCGGGTACAGCCGGCCCAGCCCGCCGTTCGACGCCAGCCACCTCGCCGACCAACTGGTCGCCTTCCTGGCCGCGGAGGGGCTGACCGGCCCGGACGCGCCGGTCATTGTCGGGCATTCGAGCGGTGCCGCCGTGGCCGGGCTGGCGGCGTCGCGTGGCCGCCGTGTCGCGGCCGGCGTGGTCTTCCTGGACGGCGACGCGACCCCGCTGCCGGTCCCTGCCTTCGCCGGGGCACTGCTGATCAATCCGTACCGGACCTCGCTGATCCGGCTCGCGCTCAGCTCCGACTGGCTGATCCGGCAGGTCTACAGCGCCCAGTGCGGGCCGGCCTGCCCGCGGCTGACCTCAGCGGGCGTGCAGACGTGGCGCCGCCCGCTGCAGCAGCCCGGCTTCCAATCGGTGATCAGCTACACGCTGCGGCACGGGATTCCCAGCATGACCAGCGCCCAGCTCAGCCAGTTGCGGGCCAGCAGGGTGCCCAAGCGGGTGATCTTCGGCGCCCACGACCCGCAGCTCAGCCCGGCGGCGGCCGCGCGGGCAGCGTCCAGCATCGGCGCGCCAGCCCCGATCGCGGTCCCCGGGCGGCACCTGACCATGATCTCCTCACCACACCAGCTCGCAGCCGCCATCAGGGCGTTCATCAACGCCACCCGCTAACCGTGGGACTAACTGCGCACCGCGGGACCCAGCCGCGCACCGGGGGAGGAGTCAAGATCGCGAAGCATCGAGGCCGGCGAGCGAGTTCTGGCGCGGCGCGGGGTGAGGCCGGGCATAGGTGACTGCAAAGCGTTTTCGTGCCGTACGGACAGCCCGAACGGCGGCGCCTCCCTGAATTCACGCCGCCTGCGGCCGGTGAGCGGTTCCCGGTGGAAGACATGGCGCTCTACTGGTCGGGCGACAGGAAGATCGTCGTAACCAGACATCCCATGGATGAGATGCATGTCGCTGACCTCAGCGCGATCCTTGGCTATGAAAGCCTGATATGCCGGGCATTGCAGGCCGGGCAGCCGGGCAATTCCATCTGCACCGACCTGGCCGCGGACGAGCGCACCCTGGCACAGGTGATCGAACTGCTGGATGACGGCCCTGCTGACGGCCCGGTAGCGGTCGAGGCCTTCGGGTCCACGCCCGAGTACGCCCGCCTGGTGGCGAGCATCCGCAAGCGCTCCAAGCGCACGGTTACCGACCTCATGACCCAGGAGCGTTACCTGGAATGCGACCGCAGCCTGGACTCCAAGGTGCGGGCCAGGGAGTATTTTCAGGCCGCGCTGGCGCACTGCGTCCTTCGGCTACCGCGGCCCGCTGAATGTCGATTTTCTTTACCGTGAGTCCGACGGGGTCATCTTCCCGCTCGAGATAAACCCGAGGCGCGCCCTGGGCGCAACCCTGGCTGACATGTGCATCAGCCTGTTCGGCCAGGGATACGAGAAGACCGTGTCGGCGGTGGCGCTGCACTCTGTCGCGGTGCACCGGGACGTCAGGACCTATGCCGAACTGCGGGATTCCCTGCTGCGGAAGGGGCTGTTCGGCAGGGAGGCCAAGGGCCTGGTGATCCTCCCGTACATGGTGAGCTCACTGGCCGCCAGCCCGGTCATCGGCCTGGCTGTGCTGGGCACGGACGGCACCTCCGCCCAGGCTGCTGTCGACGAGATCACCGGTTACCTGGCCCGGCGGCACCGGAGGTAGCTAACCGCGCACCACGAAGCCGAGTTCCTTGTCGACCACGTTGGCCAGCGGCTGGCCGGCCCGGTAGCGCGACAACTGGGCCAGGAAGAGGTCGGTCAGTGCCCTTTCCCAGCCGCGGAAATCCGCCGACATATGTGGTGGGCGCCGCGGCCGAGGTTGATGAGCCAGGAACCACCGTTCATCAGCCCGAATTCCGGCTGACCGAGAAGGCCGTGAGTCTGCGATCTCCACCAGCCCGTCAGCGCGGAGCCGGTCCAGCGCCGCATACAGCGTTCCGGCCCGCAGCCGGACATGGCCACCGGAGATCTGCTCGGCATCGGTCATGATCGCGTGGCCCCGGCACCTTACGGCTGGGGTGCATGTGTGCCGCCAGGGGACGCGTCGCGGGCCGTGAAAGTGGACCAGACCTCACGGGCGGCGTAGCAGACCAGCACGTAGCCCGCGGCCGGGTCGGCCCACCACCAGCCCAGCCCGGCGTTGAGGGTCAGCCCCGCCAGCACCGCTGTGGCCAGGATGCCGTCGATGAGCGTGACCCGCCCTTCGGTGCGCAGCACCGGATTGCCCAGCGCCGCGCCGGTGCGTGCCTTGCCGCGGGCGAGCGCGAACATGGCCAGCGCGGTGATCGCGGTCCAGCCGATGCCGATCAGGCTGTGCCGCGGGTGGTAACCGGCGGCCAGCACCCACGTGGACTGGATGACCAGGTAGCCGCCCAGCAGGGCGAACGCGATGCCGATCAGGCGCAGCGCCCGTTGCTGGCGGGCCTCTCCGGTGCCGGACAGCTCCCAGATCACCACGGTGGATGCGCCGATCTCGATGAGGGAGTCCAGGCCGAACCCGGCCAGCGCCACCGACCGGGCGGTGAGCGCGGCGACGGCCAGCACCACGATTCCCACGACGTTCCAGGCGAGGGTGGCCCACTCCAGGGCGAAGCCGCGACGCACCAGCACCCGCCGGGTGGCCGCATCAATGACCGTCACCCTGCCACCTTGCCAGGGACTCGCCAGGAGCGCGTGTCGGCTGGGTGACCACTTGCCGTCGGCCTGGTGACCTGGCCGCCGCACCGGAGCCGGCCGCCGGGTGCCCTGATGCCATCCGGCGGGTGTCGCACTACCGGCGGGTGTCGCACTACAGTGGCCGGCATGAGACGGCCCTCACCAGCGCCGCCCCCCGCGGGGACCCAGGCCGGTGCTCCCGCCGCGGCGCCCGGACCATCGCCGCGGCGCGGCCTCGGCCGGGTGCTGGCCGCGGCCCTGGGCGTGCTGGCGGTCCTCGCTGTCCTGTTCGCCTACCTCGCGGTCCGGCACCGGGAGCAGCCGGCCGCGGTGTCGCAGGCCAGGGTCAGCGGCCTGCCGGCCAGCGTTTCGACATCGCTCGCGAACCTGATGGAGCTTTCCCCGGTCCCGTCCCGGCCGGCGCCCGGCTTCGTGCTGACCGACCAGGACGGGCGGACGATGTCACTGGCCAGCTTCAAGGGGCATGCCGTGGTGCTGGAGTTCATGGACCCGCACTGCACCGACATCTGCCCGATCGTCTCCCAGGAGTTCATCGACGCCCAGCACGACCTCGGCAAAGCCGCCAGGCAGGCGGTGTTCATCGCGGTCAACGTGAACGCCTATCACCATGGCGTCACCGACGTCGCTGCCTTCTCCCGGGAGCACCTGCTCACCACCATCCCGTCCTGGCATTTCTTCACCGGGTCGGTGGCCAGCCTCCAGGCGGTGTGGCGGGCCTACAACATAGAGGTGCAGGCACCCAGCCGGAACGCCGACGTCGTGCACACCTCCGCCGTCTACTTCATCGACCCGGCCGGCCGGGAACGCTTCATCGCCAGTCCCATGGCTGATCACACCGCGAAGGGCACGGCGTACCTGCCCGCCACGCAACTGGCCGCTTGGGGCCGGGGAATCGCGCTGGTCACCCGCCACCTGACGCACTGACCCCGCGGGGGAGCATGCTCAGCGTCAACTGGGACACGATCCGGCTGTTCCTGCACGTCCTGGCGGCCACCATCTGGGTCGGCGGCCCTGCACGCGCGCGCCCGCAGCGCCGCGGGCCTGGCCATCTTCGGCGCCCTCACCGGCGTGAGCGCGCTCGCCGCCTCTTCCTCGGCATCCTCCTGGCCGGCTGACCGCTGCCGCTCCCGCTGCCCCGGTCCCCTCAGCAGGACCGAAGGTCCGGGCAAAGGGGGACCTTGGCTCGATGCGGCAAGCGGAAGGCCGCGCCATGATTGGGAATTGGCCGACAATATCGGCCTCCCGGCACGCTGCTGGGAGGAGAGGCCATGAAGAGACTAATTTTGATCATGCTTGTGATCCCCCTCATCATCGTTATGGCGGCAAGGGACCCGCAGGGCGTGGGCCACCTCGTGGAACTCCTCATCACGGCAGGTGCGAAACTGCTCAATGCCGTCGCGACGGCCATTAGCGATCTGCTGAATTATCACCCGAAGTAACGCCGCAGGTGCGGAGCAACCGCTTCGATGCCGGAAGTGAGGTGGTCAGGACAGCACCAACGCCCACGTCGATGCGGTTGTGCCCGCGGCAGGATCGGTGTCAGCGCGGAACCTGGGTGGACGGCGGGGAAATCGCGTGTACCAGAATCGTCTTTCGCTCGTGGACGCCGCCACCGGTGTTGCGCGCGGGAAGGATGTTAGCCCCGGCCAGACAGGGACGACTGGCCCTGCCCGGAAGGACGGCGGCCCTGCAGAGTGGTGATCAGGGAGGTGGCGCTGACTGTGCGTGACAGCCCGGAACAGGCCCGGCCAGGCGCGGAGCCGTACGCGGACGTGTCCGAGACCTTGTCTGCCGTCGTTTTCTTCGTGGGTGATCGCGCGTACAAGCTGAAGAAGCCCCTCAAGACCGGATTCCTGGACTTCAGCACGCCCGAGGCACGCGCCGCCGCCTGCGCGCGCGAGACCGAACTCAACCGCCGCTTCGCGCGCGATGTCTATCTGGGTGTCGCCGAGCTACATGACCCGGCCGGCCGCACCTGCGACCACCTGGTGGTGATGCGCCGGATGCCCGCCGCCCGGCGGCTCGCCAGCCTGGTCCAGGCAGGCGAGCCGGTCAGCGCCGCGGTCCGTGAGGTCGCGAAGAAACTCGCAGCCCAGCACGCATCCGCTGCCCGCGGCCCGGCGATCAGTGAGCAAGGCAGCCGTGACGGCCTCTGGCGCCGGTGGCGGGACAACGTCGAACAGATCCGGCTCTTGCCGGGCCACCTGCTCGGGGCGCCCGACGTCGATGAGGTGGACCGGCTCGCGGGGCGTTTCCTGGCTGGGCGCACACCCTTGTTCGAGGCACGGATCCGCGACGGGCATGTCCTGGACGGTCATGGGGACCTGCTCGCCGCGGACATCTTCTGCCTGGAGGACGGGCCGCGCATCCTGGACTGCCTGGAGTTCGACGACCGGCTGCGCTGGCTGGACGGCCTGGACGACGCCGCGTTCCTGGCCATGGACCTGGAGCGGCTCGGCGCCGCGGAGCTTGCCGAGCGGTTCACCGGCTGGTACATCGAATACTCCGGCGATCCCGCACCCCTGTCGCTGCGCCACCACTACATCGCCTACCGGGCGTTCGTCCGCGCCAAGGTCGCCTGCCTCCGCTCAGGCCAGGGAGACTCGCGGTCGGCCGGCGAGGCCCGGCAACTGGTGACCATGGCGCAGCAGCACCTGGAAGCCGGGGCCGTCACCCTGGTCGTGATCGGGGGCCTGCCGGGGACGGGCAAGTCAGCCCTGGCCGCCGCCCTGGCCGACCGGCTCGGCTTTACCGTGCTCAGCAGCGACCGGATCCGCAAGGAACTAGCCGGGATCCCCGCTGGCCAGCATTCCGCCGCCGCGTACCGGGCCGGCATCTACACCCGGGCCTGGACCGAGCGCACCTACGCTGAATTGCTGCACCGGGCCGGCCGGCTTCTCTGCCTGGGCGAATCAGTGATCGCCGACGCTACCTGGGGCTCCGCCGAGCAGCGAGCCGCCGCGGCGGCTACGGCCGACGCCGCGGCAGCCGACCTGATCCAGTTGCAGTGCACCGCGCCGCCAGCGCTGACCGCGCGCCGGATGACCAGCAGGACGGATGATGCCTCCGACGCGGATCCGGTGGTGGCCGCGCGAATGGCTGCCGAGCAGGCACCATGGCCGGACGCCGTCACCATCGACGCGGGCGAGTGCGAGACCTGCGGTCCGGCCGGCTGGCCGGCTCCGCTGGTCCAGCGGGCACTCGGCGTGATCCGCCCGCACCAGGCCGTTCCTTGACCGGCGCGGCCAGGTACGAGGCCGTGGACCCGTCGGTCCCCACGCGAGCCTGCTGCTGCCTGGCCAGGGCACTGGTCAAAGTCGTGATGCTGCCCGCCCCCGGGCGACCGCGCCCGGTGGACCTCTGGCTGTGCGGCCACCACTACCACGCCTCCCGCCAGGCCCTGGCGGCGCCCGGCGCCCGGGTCTGGAGACTAACGCCGCCTGACGCTGCACGTTGACGTGACCGGCTACAGAACGTGTCCAAAGGCCGCCAGCTTCCGGGCCGTCACAGAGTGCTTCGGTCCCCGCTAATACCGACCTTAGCCCCTGGCAGCCCGGGTTCTTCTGTCAGACGCTAATAGCGGAGAAGTTTCGATAGAGGGAGGACACCTATGTACGCGTTCGCCATAATGGCGCTTCTGGGCCTTGGAGTGCTAGCGGTGTCCGGAATCGCAAGCCGCTACGTTTCACTGGCGGCCGAGGTCTGGGCATTCGTGCTCGTGGCTCTAGGGGTCGGAGCGGCCTGGCTTATCAACCTGAACCTGTTCACCATGTGGGGTATCGCAACCCGTGACAGCGCCATCGGGGTGACGCTGACCGGCTTGATCATCGGGGGCGTTGCGTTCTTCTGGCGCGAGATCCTCGCGTTCTTCAGCGGTCTGGGCCGCAAGTTCACGGACGAGGCCGCGACCTTGGAGAAGACTGAGCACCTGCGCCGGGTGGCCTGACCAGGTACCCGGGGGCGGGCCAGCCGGGCAGCTGCCTGGCTGGCCCGCTTCTCACGCGGTCAGCAGTGTTCATGACGAACGGAGGCATGCGATGAAAGCCCTCGTGAGCGCGGCCAGCCGCTTGGGCTCGCAACTGGCCGGGCGTCCGGTCTGGCTGTTCTCCAGCGGCCCTGTCGGGGATCTGCCCAAGCCGGAAGAGGAACCAGTTGACGTGGCTGCGGTCGCGGGCGCCACGGCTGCCCGCGGGCACCAGGTCTTCGCTGGCCGGCTGGTCCGCAAGCAGCTCTCCTTCCCGGAGAGGGCGGTGACGGCGGCGTTGCGGGCACCAGAGGGTGATTTCCGGGACTGGGACGCGATCAGGGAGTGGGCTGCGGAGATAGCCGAGGCGCTGGTTCCGGCGCACTGACCATGGCACGGCCCGGTCGGCACGGCCCCGGGCGGTCGCTGCGTCATCCGGCCCAGTGCGGGTAATCAGCCGATGTGGAGTATGTGCTCGGGGTGGTGGCCGCTGCTCTTCTCGGGGCCGGATTCGTCCTCCAGCAGGACGCAGCGCAGCAGGCACCCAAGGCCCACTTCCTGCGCCTCCAGCTACTAGCCGATCTGTGGCGCCGGCCCAGATGGCTGGCAGGACTGTTCACCATGGTGGCGGGGGAACTGCTGTCCGCGTGGGTGATCGGGCACATGGTGCTGTCACTTGCCGAGCCACTGCTGGCCACGAACCTGCTCTTCGCTCTCCTGCTCGCCGGGCCGCTCTCCGGGCAGACCGTGCACAGGTCCGAGGTGATCGGAGCGCTGATCCTGATGGCGGGGGTGACGGCGCTGTCGCTGGCACGTTCGGTCCGCTCCCCGCAGATGTACGTCGGGTCCTACACGTACTGGCCATTCGCCGGCGCCGCGGTGGCGTTCCTCGCCCTGGTCTGTGCTGAACTGGGCCGCAGGCGAATGGCTGATCAGCGGGCACTGCTGACCGGGATCAGCGCCGGCCTGGCGCTGGGGATCGCGGACGCGCTCACCCGGCGCACGGTGCAGATCATCGACACCGGCCACTTCGCGGTGGTGCTGACGAGCTGGCCGGGTTACTCACTGATCGGCGCCAGCCTGGGTGGCCTGTGGCTGATGGAAAGCGCCTTCAACGCCGCCCCGCTGCACACCTCGCTGCCGGGCATCACCGCGGCTGAGCCCCTCGCCGGGATCGTGCTGGGCCTCGTCGTCTTCCGCGACAGCCTGCGCGTCTCCCCGGAGGCCCTCGCGCTCGAGGCCGCGGGGCTGACCGCGCTCGTCATTGGCGTGATCATGGTGGCGCGTGCACCGGCCCTTGGCCGACTGCGCAGGCTCCATCCACCGCACCACGAAACACCCGCGGAGCCGGCCAACCGCCCACGGGACGGCTTCCCGCCCGCCCGGGCCGCGCCCCTGCGCAAAGGGCTGCGGCAACGGCTGCAACAGGGGTGGTCAGCCCGCCGGGGTGGCCAGCCACTCACCTAGACGATTAGTTCCAGGGGGTTGTCTCCCCGATCGAGCATCGGCGCCCCGAGGTTGCCGTCGGCGATGTCCACGACGCGGCCGCCGTTGCTTCGGCGATCGACGGGACCAGCGCCATGCTCTCCACCCTCGGCGTGCCCTTTGCCAAGGCCGCGATCACCCGCAACCCTACGTCGTCAACAAGCTCGGCAGGACCGTCTATGACGACATGCGCGCTACGCGATCGCCGTGGGCGGCCGGGGCTGGATCCCGCCAGGAGCCGAGGCCAACGGATATACCTGCGGGACAAGCTCGACGCCATCACCGTGGCGTGATCCCGGCCGCCGGCCGCGGCCTGCTGCCGGCTGCGGCCTGGCGCTGGCTGCGTGCCGCCGGCCTGGCGCCGGCGATCGGGGAGAGGAGAAGGCGCGCCATGCGGGTGGACAGGCTGGATCATCTCGTGCTGACGGTGGCGAGCATCGACGCCACCGTCGATTTCTACACCCGGGTGCTCGGCATGCAGGCCGTGGTCTTCGGGTCCGGGCGCACCGCGCTGAGGTTCGGGTCCAGCAAGATCAACCTGCATGAGGCGGGAAAGGAGTTCGAGCCGAAGGCGCTGCGCCCGGCCCCGGGCAGCGCGGACATCTGCCTCATCGTCTCCGGCGATATCAACGATGTGATCGCTGAACTGGCCGGCGCCGGTATCACGATAGAGGAGGGGCCGGTTGAGCGGACCGGGGCGACCGGGCCTATCGTCAGCTGCTACCTGCGTGATCCCGACGGCAACCTCATCGAACTCAGCAACTACATCAGCTAATCGCAGCATCGTGCGCTGCCTGGCGTAACGGTCCGGCTAACAGTCTGGCTAACAAGCCGACGATTCCACGAAGCTCGGCGACAATTGATGCTTAATGCCACAGATGGTGCGCTGAAGGTAACGTCCGGGTAGACAGCGACGGGATTCCGGCACGGGATCGATCCAGGAGTGACGATATGGGCGTATCCACTTCGGCGGGCCCGGGCCAGCCCGCCGCCGCGCGCCGTTCGATCCGGTTCCGGTTCACCACCACGGTGGCGGTGCCGACTGCCTGCCTGGCGCTGCTCTGGATGGTGGCTGCAGGTATCGCGGTCGCGAGCGACCTGGCCCCGCGGAGCGCGGGGTCAACCGGCCATCAGGAAGCGACCGAATTAGCGCTTCTGGTGGCCGCGGGCCTTGTCGTCATCCTCGCCTCGCTCGTCCTGATGGGATCGTTCGCGCGCCAGGTCGCGCGCGATGCCGCCGAGCTGGCCGCCGCGGCCCGCTACCTTGCCGACGAGCAGTTGCCGCAGGTCCTCGAGCAGCTCCGCACCGGGGACCAGGCTCTCGCCCGGGTCGGCGGGAGCCTGCCACCCGGGCACTCGAAGAGCGCTGAGATCGCCGAGGCCGTGGCGGCTGTCGCCAGCCTGCAGCAGACGGCTATCACGGCGGCGGCTGGTGAGGCCAGCCTGCGCGATGGCCTCCGGCAGGTCTTCGTGAGCATGGCACGGCGGAACCAGTCGCTGCTGCAAAGGCAGCTGCGCCTCATCGATGCGCTCGAGCAGAAGGCCGCGGATCCCGCTGCGCTGGCGGACCTGTTCTCGCTGGACCACCTCACCACCCGGATGCGCCGTCACGCGGAAAGCCTGGCCATCCTGTCCGGTGCGGCACCCGGCCGTTCCTGGTCCGAGCCGGTAGCGGTGATCGACGTCCTCCGCAGGGCGATGGCGGAGGTCGAGGACTACCGGCGAGTGACGGTGCTGACCAGGGCCGAGGACGCGGTGGTGGCACCGGCTGCCGCCGACATGATCCACCTCCTGGCTGAGCTGATGGAGAACGCGACGATGTTCTCCCAGTCGGGTACCCGGGTCGAGGTGCGGGCGGAGCGGGTCGCCAACGGCTTCGCCATCGAGATTGACGACCGGGGGCTGGGCATCGAGCCCGGTCAGCTGAGCGAGCTCAACCAGCAGCTGGCCAGGCCGCCTGACTTCGATCTGGCCAACGCCGACCGCCTCGGCCTCTTCGTTGGCGCGAAGCTCGCCGCCCGGCACGGCGTCCGGGTCTCGCTGCGCCCGTCCCCCTACGGCGGCACCACGGCCATCGTGCTGATGCCCAACAGCCTCCTCGCCCCGGTGGCCAGGACGGCTGCCGATCCGCTGCCGGGGGGCCGACGGGCCCCCGACAGGGCCGCCCGGCTGGACCTGGGGTCAGCGGGGGCGCTGGCGCTGACCGGCCGGCGGCACGCGCAGCCGCCGCTTCCCCCGGCCGCGCAACCGGCCGCCACTGCGGCCGGCCCGGGGCCCGCCGGGCAGGCAGGCACCGGCCAGCCAGGCATAGCGGCACCGGACGGCGGCACCCGGCGCAGTCTCCCGCACCGCACCCGCCAGGCGAGCCTTTCCCCGCACCTGCGGGGTGGCCCGGCGGCAGGCAGCGCCGCAGCGGACCAACCCGGTCCGGGGGCTTCCGAAGCCCGTACCCCGGAACAGGCACGTGACCTAGCAGCTTCCTTGCAGACCGGCTGGCGGCTTGGCCGCCAGCCGGACACACCGGACGCGTGGCCTGCGGCCGGGACGCGGCTGTCGGGGCAGCAGGACTCCGCAGCACCGCAGAGCGAGGAGGCGTAATGGAGGAGCAGCCCACAGTCGGCTCAGGGCAGGACCTGAGCTGGCTGCTGGACGACCTCGCCAACCGGGTGGACGACTTCCGGCAAGCCGTGATCCTGTCGAAGGACGGGCTCGTGGTCGCCGCCTCCAAGGGGCTGGACCGGGCGGATGCCGAGCGCCTGGCCGCCCTGGCCGCGGGCGTGCACAGCCTGGCCAGCAGAGCAGTTCGGCGCCGGCGAGGTACGGCAGACCATCATCGAGCTGGAGCAGGCACTCCTGTTCGTCACCGCGGCCGGTCACGGCAGCTGCCTGGCGGTGCTCTGCCCGGCGAGCGCCGATGCCGGCCTGATGGCCTACGAGATGGCGATGTTGGTGAAGCGCGCCGGGCCGCACCTGGCGGCACGCCCGAGGTTCGCGGCCGCCAAGCTCCCGGTGGAGTGAGCCCGCCATGGGCGCGGACGGCAAGTGGTTCGACCGGAACTCCGGCCCGGTCGTGCGACCCTACGCGCTGACTGGCGGCAGGACCGAGCCGGCCGACGGCGAGGTACTGGACCTGATCGCGATCATCGTGGACTCCGGCAGTGCCGAGGGGGCCGATGACCCGATCGGCCTCAGCCCCGAGCACCGCCGGATCGTGGGCTTGTGCCGCCGACCGGCCACCCTGGCCGACGTGGCGTCCGACACCGGGTTGCCGCTCGGCGTGGTCCGCGTACTGGTCGCCGACCTCATTCAGCAAAGCCGGATCAGGGTGCTGCCACAGCGGCCGGCCGGCGAGCAACCCAGCCCAGAACTGCTCAGGGAGGTACTGCATGGGCTCCGCGCCCTCTGACCGGGCCGACGGCGATCCGCTGTCCGTATTCAAGATCCTGGTCGCTGGGGGCTTCGGGGCAGGCAAGACCACCCTCGTCTGCGACGCCCGCCAGCTGAACTCGGTCAAGAACGTGCTGATCACCCTGGTTGAACATGTTCTCGCCAGCAACTCCGCCGGCAGTTCCGGGCCCTCGCGAGCCGCGGCGGCACCTCTGGGGTAGCGGGCGACCTTCGCAGGGACGGACGATACGGAAGGTGATACATACGATGATCGCTGCAGGCGGCTGCCACGCCGCGGATCACAGGTAGCGGGGTGATCAGCCAGGCGCCGGCCGGCGGGCCGGCGGAGTCGCTGGAGGATCACGTGGCATGGCCGGTCAGGTCGGGTGCGGTGCCCCCGCTCGCTGACGGCTTCATGGCCCGGCCGGAGACGGCGCCCGGCCTGGTGGCCGGTCTGGTTCCAGGTACCCCGATGGCCCTGGTGCCTGGCCGCACAGCCCTGGCCGGGTCACGGGACTGGCTACGATCGTGCGGCAAGACTCAGCTGGCGGTGTATGCCGCCGAGTCGCTGTGGCGGTCCGGCGAGCTGGACCTGCTGATCTGGATCGTTGCCTCCAGCCGGGCATCGGTGCTGTCCGGCTATGTGCAGGCGGCAGTGGCGGCGCAACGCAGCGATCCCGCGGATGATGCGGAATCCATCGCCGCCCGCTTCCTCAGCTGGCTCGGTGAAACCAGCCAGCCATGGCTGGTGGTGTTCGACGACCTGTCCCCGGCGGCGCATCTGGAGGGGCTCTGGCCGGCCGGCCCGGCGGGCCGGGTCCTGATCACCGCCGCGAACCCGGCGGTGCTGCCCGGCGAGCACCGGGCCAGGCTTCTTCCCGTCGGGGGGCTCAGCTCCCGGGAAGCACTGAGCTACCTGGTGGGCCGTCTCACCGCGGACACCGACCAGCGGCTGGGCGCCATAGACCTGGTCGCGGACCTTGGCGGCGAGCCGCTGGCGCTCGCTCAGGCCAGTGGGGTGATCGCGAGTTCGGCGCTGTCCTGCCGCGACTACCGGGGCTATTTCGTAGACAGGCAAGCAAAGCTGACGCAGCCGGCCAGCGGCAAGCCGGCGGCCGCCGCGGTCACCTGGATGTTCTCCATAGAGCACGCCGACCGGCTGGCACCGGGCGGGGTTGCCCAGCCGCTGCTGGCGCTCGCCGCCCTGCTGGACAACCACGGGATTCCGAGCACGGTCTTCACCACTCCCGCCGCCGGCAACTACCTCACCGCAGACGGCGCCGCGACCCCGGAACTTGCCCGTGATGCGCTGGTCATCCTGGAGCGGACCGGCCTGCTGGACATCGATCCGTCCGGCGCGCCGCCGCTGGTCCGGATGAGCTCAGTGATCCAGGCGACGATCCGGGCGGCAACGCCTGCCCTGATGCGTGATCAGGCGGTGCGAGCGGCGGCGGAGGCGCTGCTGGAGGCGTGGCCGACGGACGAGCAGCAGGGCTGGCTCGCCGAGCGCCTGCGCTCGTGCGCGGCCAGCCTGCAGCAGGCTGGCGGGAAGCTGCTCTGGGCGGGAAGCTGCCACCCGCTCCTGCTCCGGGCCGGGCAGAGCCTGGACAAGGCCCGGCTGACCGGCCCCGCCGTGACGTACTGGCGCGAGCTCGCCGCGGTCAGCGAGGGGGCACTCGGGCCGGGCCACCAGGACACCCAGCGGATCGACGAGCGGCTGGCCGATGCCTACCTGGCCGCCGGGCGGGCGGCCGAGGCCGTCTCGTGGTTCCAGCGGGTACTGTCCGACCGGGTCAACGCGCTCGGCCCGGATCACCCCGGCACGGTCGCAGCCCGGCGCGATCTCGGCCACGCCCTGGTGTCCGCCGGCCAACTCGGCGACGCGGTCAGCATCCTGGGCGGGACGGTCAATGAGTACGAGCGTGTCCAGGGGGCTGACCACCTCGACACCCTGGGCGCGCGGGAGGAACTCGCCGCCGCGTACCGCGCCGCCGGGCGCTTCAGCGACGCGATCCCGTTGTACCGGCGCACGCTCGCCGACCGTGAGCGCGTGCAGGGGCCACATCATCCCGACACCATGACCACGCGCCGGAAGCTGGCTGATGCCCACCTGGCTGACGGCCGGATCAAGGACGCCCTTTCGCAGTACAAGCGGGTCCTCGCCGACTCCGAGCGCGTGCTCGGCCCGGACCATCTGGACACGATCGCGGCCCGCGGAAACCTCGGCTCCGCCTACCACTCGGCGGGCCGGATGGCGTCTGCGGTCCAGCTCTACGAGCAGACCCGCTCGGGTTATGAACGGGTTCTCGGTGCCGACCACCCGGATACCCTGGCGCGCAGCGCGGACCTGGCGAACACCTACTACACGGTGGGCAGGCTGACCGACGCGAAGACCCTGCTCCGCGATACGGTCGCGCGCTGCGAGCGCGTCCTGCCGCCCGGGGACCCGCTGACGCGGGCCATGCGGGAGAGCCTGACCAACATCGCCGGAGAGTGACCGGCCCGGGCTAGCCTTCCTGGCTGTCACTCTCCCGCTGGATCTCGAAGAACGGCGACCGCAGGACGAAGCGCGCGCGGTCAGCGGCCCGCAGCCGGGCGCCGCCCGCTGCGCGCCGCCCGCAATAATGAGGATGATGTGCGATGAAATCCGCCTGGCGGCCATTGATCGGGGTCGCCACTTGTGCTAATGACGGTATTGATGTGCACGATGTGGATGCATTCCGTTTTGATGCACCCGGTGCCATGGCCCGCGGTATGGCTAATAACGCAGCCGGCATGCAGTACTGGCCGGTGCGGCCAGAGTGCCCGGCGAGACAAGTGCGCGCCGCGAGACAAAGGGTGCCGTCAGCCGGAGCGGCATTCAGGTTAACCACTTACGCGAGCATAGCGGTCATTTCCGGCACCAGCCACAGGCGCAGCGGATTTTCTCGCTCATCGTTAATTGTTTCAGCAAAGTTAATGAGCCAATCGGCGGATCGCACGACTCGGGGCATTCTGGCCGCCTGATGGCTGGCCGGCGGTACCGCGGGCCTGCTCACCGCGGCCGGCTGCCTGACGGCGGCCAGCCCGACATCGCGGCCCTGACGGCGGGCTAGCCGTTGCTACCGCGGGCCGTCCGACGCCGGCCGACGTCACTGCGGACCTCCTGACGACTGGCCGGCGGCGCTACCAGGCCCGCAGTGACGCGGTCAACCGGCAGGCTCTCAAGCCACGACACGAGACCTTCACCAGTAGCGATCACTTACAGTATTTAGATGTTACCCTTAGTCACCACACGCGCAGGCGCCGTGACCGCACGCTGGCGCCGCCCCAAATCTGCACTGTGTCGAATGGAGATCCACTATGCCGCGGATATGCCAGCACAAACTGGTGTGGAAACTCGCGAGCCTGGCGGTCGGCAGCACTGCCGTGCTTGCCACCAATTCGGGTGTGGCTCTGGCCGCCTACAGCCCCCCGCCGCCGTCGGCCCTGGTCCGCGGCGGCTATTACTGCGTGGTCACGAGTCAGACCGTGCGGCCCGCGGGCGAGCTCATCAGATCGCTCAGGCTGAACGGGCTGGTGGCCAGGCTGCGGATTCCCCGGGGCACCTTCGATGTCCCGGTGCAGATCACGATAACCGAGCCATACGGGCGCAGCAGGGATTGCCAGGGCGGTCCGGGAATCGCCGACGCCGGCTTCGACCGTTACCGCGCCGTGGGCGGCATAGGCATTCTCGTCCAGCGGGGCGGCTCCGCCTACCACGGGACCTTCCGCAAGCCACTGTCCCTCCGCCTTTCGTCGGCGTCGATAAGCCAGTCGAGCCGCGTCGTGGTGTGGCGACGCGCCCGCTTCGAGACAGCCCCGGACGCCGTTGTCCGCTGCGGTTCGGCGACGGTGCGCGTGCGCGCCGGCGGCGACTTCGCCCTCCTCACCCGGGCCACGAACCTGCGCAGGGCGGACACCACCATGGCGTTCCGCCAGGCGGCCGGCGCCACCGCCATCGTGGCGGCGGCGCCTGGCGGGGACCTTCGCGCCGTGGCCTTCCTCCTGGCGCCCGGCGCCCCGCTACCCGGTCTCGGCGTGCTGGCGCCCAGGTGGCTGCCCGCGTCCGGCGCCAGTCCGCGCGGCTGACCGCGCGGCTGACGCTGACCGCCTGCCGGAAGCAACAGGAGGGAACACGTGCCATGCCAGGTGCGACGCGCCACATGACGGCAGTCGCGGCGCTCATCTCGGCGGCGCTCATGCTGGCTGCCTGCACGGACAGCGTTGCGCAGCAGGCTTCGCGGAGCGCCGCCACCGTCAAGGTCATGCCGCAACGGATCGTGCCCGCGCCGGAGAGCCTGCTGGCCGCGGCCGAGCCGCAGGCGAACGGGATCATGTGGGGGCTCGCCGGGGAGTCGACCGCCGGCCTGTTCGAATTCGACTCATCCAGCGGCCACCTGGCTGGCAGCGTGTCGGTGAGCAAGGCCGCGCGGTCGGTCGCCGAGTCATCCGCGGGGGTCATCGGCCTGGCCCTGGGAACCGGCAACTCGGGAGCACTCGAGTTGCGCGACGGCCGTACCGCGAAGCTCCTGCAGACCATCCCGCTCCCCGCGCCCGCCCGGCAGGTCGTGGCGGGCAGTGACGGCACCACCTTCTACGTCCTGACCGGCTGGCCAACCGCTGCCAGCGTGACGATCGTGGACTCGCACAGCGGCAAGGTCCATGGCAGTGTCCCGGTACCGGCGGACACGGTGTCGGTGGCGCCGGACGTCCAGCAGGCCAGCTTTTACGCACTGGAGCGCAGCGGGCTGGTCGATGAGATCAGCATCTCCGGCGGGCAGGTCACCGGCAAGTTCGAGGTAGGCGATAAGGGCAGGTCGATCGCCCTGAGCCCGGACGGGCGCACGCTGTACGTGCTGAAAGGCACCGGCAAGGTGGCCAACGTCGCGGTGGTCGATGCGGGCACCGAGAGCGTGCGCCGTGTCCTGCCCGCACCGAGCGATTGCCTCGAACTGCTCGTCTCAGCGACCGGGTCCCAGCTCTATGAGGTGGTGGGGGCACCCGGTTATGGCAACATCCAGGTCTTCGCGGTCTAGCACCGCCCGCCCCCCGCACCGATGAAGCTCTCCAGCGAAGGACGGCACCGCTTCACTGGCGGCCAGTTTAGTGGCGGCCAGTTCAGTGGCGGCCAGGTGGCCAGCATCCTCACTCCGCTGCCCGGCACGTGGGCCGGGGAGACCGCAGCCGTGGCGGTTCCCCGGCGGGCCAGGCGGCACCGCGCCGGCGGCGCCGCCCCTGATGGGAGCGCCTGGGCGGGACGTGCGCTGCGGACGCTGGCCGGCGCGTACCTCGTCGCCTGGTCGTTCCGGCTGTCCGGGTACCTCACCTTCGGCCCGTGGCTGGCGCTCCCGGTGGTGGTGCTCGGGCTCACCGGGCTCTTAGTCATCATCGCCGCATGGCTCCCGGACCAGGTGATAGGCAGCCGGCGGCAGCGCCAGATCGACTGGGCGGTGCTGGCCGCTGTGCTGGCCGCGCTGGCCCTGTGGAGCTACTTCCAGCTCTTCATCACGCCGGACTACGGCACTGACGAGATCGCCTTCGACCAGTACGCGGCGCAACTCGCCCTGCAGGGCATCAACCCGTACCTGCACTCGATGGCTGCTGCCTTCCCGCTGTTCCACGTCTCGCCGAACGGATACACCTTCCAGCTCAACGGCCAGCCGGTGACGGCCCTTTCCTACCCGGCGCTGTCCTTCGAGGCCTACCTGCCGCTGCTCGCGCTCGGCATCACAACCCAGGCGGCTGTCTGGATCGACGTCGCCGCCTGGACACTGGGCGCCGTGATCCTCTTCGCGGCGCTCCCCCCGCGGCTGGCGCCACTCGTCGCGGTGCTGGTGAGCATGGACGTGTACACCGGTTATGCGGTCGGCGGCGTGACGGACTTCCTGTTCATCCCGCTGCTCGTGGGCGCCGCGGTGCGGTGGGACCGGTTCTCCGCCAGCCGCGGCCCGGCTGCCTGGCGTGGTCCCGTGCTGATGGGCCTCGCCATGGCGGTCAAGCAGACGCCGTGGCTGGTGGCCCCGTTCGTGGTGGCGGGGATCGTGGCGGACTCCTGGCACGCCCACGATCGCGGCCGGGCCCTTCGCGACGGCCTCCGGTACACGGGCATCGCGCTGGCCGCCTTTCTGGTGCCCAACCTCCCCTACCTGCTGGCCGCGCCTGACGCGTGGCTGCACGGGATCCTCACGCCGTTCTCCTCCCGGGCCGTCCCGGCCGGCCAGGGCCTGATCAGCCTGAGCCTCTCGCTCGCCGTGGGCGGCGGATCACTGCGTGCCTACACGGCAGCGGCGGTGATCGTCCTGCTCGCCGCCCTGGCCTGCTACGTGGCGGCCTACCCGGCGCTCAAGCCCGCGGCCTTCCTCATCCCCTCAGTCGTTCTCTTCTTCGCCACCCGGTCGTTCGGCAGCTACCTGGTCATGTTGCTGCCCGCCGCGATCGCGGCCGCGGCCACCACGCGGCGGGCGCCAGCGGCGGCCTGCTGGCGGCACTGGAAGTGGGTCGCCGGTGGCGCCACCGCGGCCTGCGCCGCGGCAGTCGCCGCCGCGCTGACCGCCGCGAGCCCGCTGGCCATCTCCATCCAGTCGGTTCGCACCACCGGGCAGCTCGCCACGGTCGAGCAAATGACGCTGGCCGTGACCAATGACACCGGCGGCAGCGTGCGGCCCAGCTTCACCATCGAGAACGGGTCGACCATGACAGCCTTCTGGCGCCGCCAGGATGGCCCGGCTGTGCTCGGGCCGCATCAGCAGGCCAGCTACACGATCGTTGCGCCGAGCTACTTCGCCATGCCGTCCATCAGCAACGGCTTCCAGGTGCTGGCCTTCTCGCCGGGGCCGCCATCGGTCAGCCGGACCAGCGCGTACGTGGCGAGCCTGTGGCGGGTGGTCCTCCAGCCCGCAGCCATCAGCCAGCCCGTTGCCAGGGGGCAGGACATCCGGATCCACGCCGAGATCGTGAACCGACTCGACGAGCCCATGCGGGTCGCGAACGTGCCGGTCTACCTCGGCCAGGTGATCTACGCACAGCGCGGTCTGGAGTTCAGCCAGGCCGTCATCAACCAGGCCCAGCCCGGCCAGACGCCTGTCCAGGCGCTCACCAACGCCGAGGGCGTGGCCACCTTCACGATCCACTCACCAATCGCTGGCCCCGACCCTGTCTACTTCGAGGCGAACCTCGTCAAGCCGACGCTGTCGTATCCCTACGGGTATTCGCCGATTCTCGCGGTGAGGTTCCGCTCATGACCAAAGTGACCTCTGTGGCGGTGCACCCGGCGCACGCGGCAGCCAAGCCGGGGCTGCCGGGCGCCGGCTCGTTGCTGCTGGTGCGCCGGATCGGCTTCGCGGTGCTGGCCGCCAAGCTGGCCGCTTTCGGCGTCTGGAGCGCGGTCTTGTACCGCCACTTCGCGCTCACCCCCGACTTCGCGCAGTATCAGCAGGCCTGGTACCTGATCGCGCACGGCGATCTCAATCCTTATGACACGGTGGGCAATTTCACGTTCTGGCAGAATCACGCCGAATTCATCATGTGGCCGCTGGCGCTGTTCTACTGGGTGTTCCCCAACGGCGTGTTCCTGCTCTGGCTGCAGGACATCGGCGTGGTGGGCGCCGAACTCGTGGCGTTCCTGTGGTTGTGCGAGATCGCCCAGCGGTACCGCCCCGGCCGGGACGCCCGCTGGCTGGCCGGCGCCGGGCTGGTGCTGCTCGCCGTCAACCCGTGGTCCTGGTGGTCGGTTTCCTTCGACTTCCACGCCGAGTGCCTGGCCGTGCTGTTCATCGCGCTGCTGGCCTGGGATCTGGCAGCCGGCCGCCGCCGGGCGTGGTTGTGGGTGGTCCCGCTGCTCGCCTGCGGTGACGTGGCCGGCACGTATGTCTTCGGCATCGGCGTCGGCCTGCTGCTGGCCGGCCGGCACGCGCGGCTGCGCGGCGCGATCGTGGCCTGCCTCGGCGTGGCGGCCGTGCTGTTCATCACGGCCATTCACGGGAACAAGGGATCCGGCCATGGCCTGCAGGCCTACGACTACCTGGCCGCCCCCGGGTACTCGGGGTCGCTCACCCTGCCGCAGCTGGTCAGCGGCCTCGCCACCCATCCGCTCGGGGTTGCGGCGAAGCTGTGGGCCAAGCGCCTCGACCTGTGGGCCAACCTGGGCTCGTCCGGGCTGCTCGGCCTCGGGTACCTCCCGCTGCTGCCGCTCGTGCTGGTGGTCACCGTCTCCAACGACCTGTTCCGCGGCTTCCTGTTCTCCGAACCCCTGTTCCAGAGCCTGCCCATCTATGTCCTGCTGCCGGTCGGCACGGTCGGCGTGCTCGGCTGGCTGACCCGCCGAGTTCGCCGGCTGGGGCTCGTGGCGACCGGGCTGGTGGCGGCCCAGGCGATCGGCTGGGCGGCGGTCTGGGTGCCCGGGACACCGCGCCAGTGGCTGCGGGTGCCCGGGGCGACGGCCGCGACGCTGGCCGCCATCCAGGCACGCATCCCGGCGTCCGCGGCGGTGTTCGCCTCCCAGGGGGTGGTCGGCCGCTTCTCCGGCCGGCTGGACGTGCGCCCGCTGAACGGCAACCTGCCGATCCGCCCCGGCCAGGACTGGTTCATCTTCACCCCGTGGGCGGGCATTGAAACGCAGAAGACGGCCGGGGCGATGGTCTTCGCCGGGCAGCTGGCCGGCCCCCTGCATGCCAGGCTTGTGCTGGACGCCAACGGCGTATGGGCGTTCCAGTGGAGCCCGCCACCAGGGATTCACCGGCTCCGGGTCCCCGGCGGGACGCTGCCCCTCCCCGCCTGGACGGCGCCGGGCGCCGCCGGGCGCGCCGTGCTGACCGGGCCGCCGCCGGGCTGGCACGTGACCTCGACCGGCCGCGAAGGCTATGTCGCCGACCGGCTCGAATGGCAGCGGTGGCCCGGCCAGTACCAGGCGTCGGTGACCTTGTCCGCGACCGGGCCGGTCAACGTGGAGGTCTGGAACAACACCGGGAACACGCTGCTGGCCCGGCGGAGCCTGGCCTCGACGGACGGGATCCAGACCATCACGGTGCCGGTCGACGCGAGCACCGATTACCGGACGCCGATCTTCAGCGGCTGGGGCCCCTTCCGCGCCCAGTTCGGTGGCGGCCCCAGGGGCGAGCGCCTCGAGGTCCGGGTCTGGACTCCGGGAGACGGCACCGTCAACGTCTACAGCACCCGGCTCGCCCCGGCCAGCCAGCCAGCAGCCGCCACCGGGGTGTCCGCTGGCGCAACCGGGCAGCACACCGCAGGACTGGCGCGACCCGGACTGGCGCGGCGGCGCTTATCACCGGCGCGCCTGACGTGCGCGCGTTACCGGCGCGACCACCGCCGCACGCCGCCTGTGAGCCGCACTGCGCCGAAGATGATGACGGCGATCAGAGCGATCACGAACAGGAAGTGCAGCGCGGAAATCACCAGCGTGAGGACCATGAAGATGGCGAACGCGGCGAGCAGGATGAGGATGAGTCTTCCCATCCCCCCACGATATGTCAGCCGGATGCGAATGGGGCCGCCGCGACGCCACAGTGGCCAGCCGGCTACGGCCGTCCGCGGACGCCCGGCATTCCCGGACGATGTGCCGCAACCGTCAGCAAACCACCGGCCGGACTACAGCGAGCACCCGGCGGGAACGCCGGGTACCCGCCCGGCACGCTGGTAGCCTGTCGGGCCTGTGAGCACTCCCGCGACCGCGACGGATGATGATGGCAGCCGCCCCGAGGCTCCTGTCCGGCCTGATCTGCTCTTGTCCCTGCGCGGCTGGCAGAAGGCCGCCTACCGGGAGTACTTCCGCGTACCGCGGCGGGACTTCCTGCTGGTCGCGACCCCGGGGGCAGGGAAGACGGCATACGCGCTGACCGTCTCGGCCGAACTGCTCGCCCGCCGGGAGATCGCCTCGATCACCGTGGTCACGCCGACGGAGCACCTGAAGCATCAGTGGGCGCAGGCCGCGCACTATCTCGGGATCTCACTCGACTCGTCCTACCGCAACGCGCAGGGCCGGGCATCGGCTGACTTCACCGGGGTGGCGGTCACCTATGCGCAGGTGGCCGCGCATCCGGTGCTGCACAGGCAGCGCACCCTGAACAGGCGCACGCTGGTGATCTTCGACGAGATCCACCATGCCGGCGACGCGCTCTCCTGGGGCGACGCGGTCCGGGAGGCCTTCGAGCCAGCCCGCCGGCGGATGGCACTGACCGGGACACCGTTTCGCAGCGACGCCAACCCGATCCCTTTCGTGACCTACGCGCCGGACACTGACGGCAGCTTGCGCAGCGTTTCCGACTACGTCTACGGATACGGGCCTGCCCTCGATGACGGCGTGGTGCGGCCAGTGATCTTCCTCGCGTACTCCGGTGAGATGCGCTGGCGGACCCGGGCCGGCGATGAGATCACCGGCACCCTGGGCACCCCGATGCTGCCCGATCAGCTGGCCCAGGCCTGGCGGACCGCCCTGGACCCCGAGGGTGAATGGGTGCAGCGGGTGCTGGCGGCCGCGGACCGGCGGCTCACCGAGGTGCGCCGTGGCATGCCTGACGCGGCCGGCCTGGTGATCGCTGGTGATCATGCGGACGCCCGGGCCTATGCCGCGCTGCTGCGCCGCCTCACCGGGAAGCGCCCGGTGGTCGTGCTGTCCGATGACCCCACGGCCAGCCGGAAGATCACTGCTTTCGCGGAGTCCGCCGACCGGTGGATGGTCGCGGTCCGCATGGTGTCCGAGGGGGTGGACATCCCGCGGCTGGCCGTCGGGGTCTACGCGACCAGCGTCGGCACGGCGCTGTTCTTCGCGCAGGCGGTAGGCCGGTTCGTGCGTGCCCGGCAGCGTGGCGAGACTGCCTCGGTGTTCCTGCCCTCCATCCCGGTCCTGCTCGGCTACGCCGCGGAACTCGAAGCCGAACGTGACCATGTGCTGCATGCCCGCCCCGAGGACGCCGAGGAGCGTGAGCTCGCCGAGGCGCAGCGCCGCCGGGACACCCCGGACCAGCTCGACGAGCGGCCCTTCGAGGCGTTGCAGGCATCGGCGCACTTCGACCGGGTGCTCTACGACGGGGATGAGTTCTCCGCGACGGCGGCGGAAGAGGACTTCCTGGGCCTGCCCGGACTGCTCGAACCCGATCAGGTCGCGCTGCTGCTGCGCAAGCGGCAAGCGGAGCAGTTCCGCAAGGGTGCGCAGGGCTCCGCGCCGGAGCGCGGAGCCGGGGCCCGGGCCGCGCCAGAGCGCGGAGCCAGTGCCCGGGCCGCGCCCGCCTGGGCCGCTCCGGCCGCCACTGAGGCCGCTGCGCCGCCAGCAACCCGGGCGACGCTCGCCGCGCTGCGCAAGGAGCTGAACGGGCTCATCGGCGCGTGGCATCACCGCACCGGGCAGCCACACGCGGTGGTGCACGCGGACCTGCGCCGCGCCTGCGGCGGTCCGCCGCTGCCGCAGGCCACTGCGGAGCAGATCCGGGCACGCATCGACATGATCCGCCGCTGGGCATCATCCGGCCGCTGAGTCAGCGGCTGTGCGCGCCTGGGCGCCCCGGTCAGTGCCGTGCCCAGATCCCCGCGGTCAGCGGCCGCGGCCGGATCGCCGTAGCCAGCGGCCGCGGCCGGATCGCCGTAGCCAGCGGCCGCGGCCGGATCGCCGACGGTCAGTAGCCCCCGCCGCCGCCCCCTGCTGAGCTGGGCGACGAACTGGGCGCAGCCCCGCCGGACACGGTCACCTCATGCCACACCCCGCCGGACGCGTTGAGGTTGTTGCCCTTGGCCTGGCCCGGGGCGGCGTCGCCGGTGTAGGTGTACAGCGGATGCCCGTTATAGGTGGCCTGCGTCGAGCCATCGGACCGCTTGATCGTGCCGAGCTTGCCGGTGACACCAGTGCCTGCGGTCCCAGGCCCCTTGACCGGCGGCCAGACGCTGGCGCACCCGCCGTTGCACTTCGACGTGGTGGCGGTGTCCGGGACGAACCAGTACAGGGTGAAGCCCTTGGCATTGGTGAGCACGGTCGCGCCGCCGATCGTGGCGCTCTGCAGGGCCGTGCCGGAGGAATTCGCCGACGATGAGGAACTGGCGGAGGCTGGCGAGCTGGCTGAGCTGCCGGATCCTGCCGTCGAGGTACCTCCGCACGCCGCGGCAATGAGCGCTACAGCCGCCAACCCGGCCGGCGCACACCATCGATTACGCATCGCCTAGCTCCGTTCGCAGAGGGTGAGTCCTTACCCCCATCACGTAACCCGTTGCCGATGCGTTCAAAAGCCGGCCCCTGATTCGCAGGCAGGATGGGGGATCAGAACGGACGTTCGCAGCCGCCTGATTGGTCCGCGGAGTAAATGGCCGGCAATTGCCAGCAGAGCCCAGCCACCGCCGACATGACGGCAGGTCTGGGTGGGCGGGGTTGCCTGAGCGGTTACTCGTCGTCTCCGCAGATGGCGTACTCGATGGCTGCGCGCAATCCGGCGGCGGTAGGGGCGTGGACGGTGACGGCGGGACACCGCGCAGTCCACTCGCCATCAGTGTGGCGGATTTCCCAGCCGGGGTAATCGTCGGCGATGACCTGCGGGGCTCGTCCGGGGGCAGGTAGCCGCCTGGTGCCGGTTGCTGGGTGTTCATGATGCTTCTGGTGCTGCCCGGCGTCGGGGCAGCGGCGGACGGGTGTCAGCAGGCTAGCGGCCGGGTTTGTGTCCGACGGTCCCGATGATCCGTGCTGTGGGTGAGCTGAGCCAGTGCCATTGGCATCCTGGCCGCCAGGCGTCCACGTCGACCAGGCCGGGTGGAATGAGGTCCAGGCCGGTGAACCAGGCGGCGATTTCCTCGGCGGGGCGGCCGGTGATGTCGCTGGTGTTCGCATAAGCGCTGCGCAGCCGGTCAATCAGAGCAGCGCTGGTGCCGGTGGAGGTGCCCGCCGACGCGATGAGGTAGCTGCCTGGTGCCATAGCGGCACGGAAAGCGCCGACGGTGGCGTCTGCCTCTGCCTGGGTCCGCCTGTCCTTCGTCGCTGCTCAACGCTGATCGCAGCTCACTGAGGCTGTCGGTGACGACCGTGTGCGGGCCACTGCCCGGGTGCACGCGGCGGGCGATGTACCGGGTGCGGTCCCCGGTGATCTCCCGCCAGATCCGGAAGTGCGGGAACTCCCTCCGCAGCGTCCTCAAGCTGTCACCCGGGTCAGGCATCGCGTCTGTCATGCCTGCGACGGTAGATCGGTGCAGGTTCAGGGCTCAATGAGTTTGCAGCTGTTTGCGTCAGCTTACAAGCTCTTCGATGGCCTGCCTGATGAGCGTCCGCGCCTGCTGGCCGTGGACAGCGGTATCCGACAGCCGGGAAAATGCCTTTGCGTAGACAGAGATCTCGCGCGGCTGGGTGATCGTAAGCTCAGCCGAATAGGTTTCGACCATCACCAGCCGCTCGTCAAAGATGAGGAAAGCGTTCTCAGGCGCGAGTGACATCCGTGCCATGGCAGGGATAATTCCCAGAGACACGTTAGGCAGCCCAGATACAGCGAGTAGGCGGTCAAGCTGGCCAATCATTACCTCTGGGCCGCCGATATTGGTCCGAAGCGCCTGCTCACCGAGCACGACCAGGAATCTACGGCCACCCCGGTAGAGGAACTGCTGACGTTCCATCCGTGCTGCCACACCTTCATCTACGTCGTCCGGTATCTGGTGAAAGTTGACAACGAGACTCATCATTTCCCGTGCATATTCGGCCGTCTGGAACATGCCATAAATGACTGTTGGATCATATACACGGAACAACTTAGTCTGTTCCGCCAGGGTAACCGAGACTTTCTGCCGCCGCCTGGTCCCCAGGCCAAGTTGCCTGCGCCACTCAACCCACAGCGCTTCAATGCCCCGTAGTGAGGCGACCAGGTCCGCCTCCTGATGCGGGGCTTGCGTGTGGTGACACCAGGCCCGGATATCCTCTTCGGAAGGGCTCTGCTTCCCGTACTCTATGCGACTGACCTTGGACGAATGCCAACCCGCAAGTGCGGCAAGGTCCCGGCCGGTAAGGCCCGCGTCCCGGTGCAGTTCACGAAGCCTGCCGCCGAGGACTTCCCGGGCCTGGTGGACCGTGCTGGACAAGGAGGACGCTCAGCCTGGCCTGTATTCGCTGTGCGGTATGGCAATCTCCCACAGTCGGTCTCGCACGCTAGCACATTGACGTATCAGGCCGGGATCAGTGCTGATCTCTGACCCGATCGGGCGGCCGTAATCATCAAAATGACCAGCAGCTACCAGGGAATCGTCAAACAACCACCAGTCTCTTTCTTCAAGCGGGAACACAATATCTACCGGTGTTAGGTGGCGGGGCAGCCAACGGATATCTTCGCCTGCGGCAATGTTCTCCGGAGTGCCGTCGTACTCGAAGCGAATGTATTCGGAAATCGGCTCCGTGACTACTCTAACCCGACGTATGGTCTTGCCCGACCTGACTGCCCTTCTTATTCGCTGCATCCACGGCCGCTCTCGTTCTCCCGGGTCTGGGGGCTCACCGTCTTTCCATCTGCGATAGGACTCATCTTCGCTGTCGACGTGGTAGGTATCCCTCAGTTCGAGATGGAAGGCGTCCCGCTCGAAGGTATCGAACAACGCGTCTCGCTGGTCAGTCGTCCACAAGCCCATGCGCGCCCTTGGGAAGATGGTTCATAAGTGTCTTAGGAACGCGGATGACTTCTTCCCCCTCGGGAATGTCGAGCTGTGCACGCGTCTCAGGATCGGTAACAGTGAAACCCTGAATGACGTACTGCCCTTCGTCCGTGTCGTACAACGTTGGGGAGTCCCCCTCTTTGGAGTCCGTGCCGAGCCAACGCAGCTTCATGTCGCTCCTCCGGTCTAGGGGATTGCGGATGTTTGCGCGATAATGGCATCGTCGGTTAGTGATCTTATGATGTCAAGGGGTAATCGACGTTACGAGCGGCCTGCCCGTTCGCGGCGGCTCTGGCTGTGCTCTGGCTGGGCCCGCGCGTCCGCCGGTAACGGTAGGTCAGTTGCGCGAGTGCTGGTGTGCCCGGGCTCCGCCGAGGCATGGCGGCGTGTCGGATGCGGGGGGCGGGGGGTCCCGCCTACCCTGGGCGTCGCAGCGCCACTCCTGGGTTCTGCCTTCCTCCTGCGCGGCGGGTAGGCGGCATCTGCCGCTGGAGGGAGGCTTTGCCAGCACACGATGGCGTCGATCCTGCCCGCCTGGATGTCGGACAGGATCTGCTGCCACTGCGGGCGGGGCTTGCGGGAGTAGGCGGACAAGTCGTTGTCCGGGTGCCCGCCGACGACCTGCCAGCCCTGCGCTCACACAGGGCGCGGCAGTCTTTTTCCGGGCGTGTGACTCCCAGCCCTGCCCTGGTGCGGTCCTGGGAGATCCGCACATAGATAGCGGCGCCGATCGTGGCGTCACGCTTGCCTGTGACGGTGATGACCTTGGCGGATAAGGTCTTCGTTACATAAGCGCATCTCGCTATTGTGACATTGAGTGCTTCTGCGGATCCTATAGCCTCGTAAATGGTGGTCCCCGCAAAGGCAGAACGTCCAGGCGCGGGCAGGGTGCCAGGCGCGGGCAGGGTGCCAGGCGCGGGCAGGGTGCCAGGCGCGGGCAGGGTGCCAGGCGCGGGCAGGGTGCCAGGCAGGCAAGGAGGCGCGGTGGCTGACGAGGCGAGTTGGGTGCCGCCGGGGGTGGACACCAGGCGGGCCAACGTGGCCCGGGTCTACGACTACTGGCTGGGTGGCAGCCACAACTTCCTGGCCGACCAGGACCTGGGCCGGTCGATCGCGGCGGTCGAGCCGAACGTCCGGGCGATCGCCCGGGCCAACCGGGACTTCCTCGGCCGGGCGGTGCGGTTCCTCGCCGCCGCCGGCGTCCGCCAGTTCCTCGATGTCGGCTCCGGCATCCCCACCCAGCGCAACGTGCACGAGGTCGCACAGCAGGCCGATCCGGCCGCCCGGGTGGTCTATGCCGACATCGACCCGGTCGCCATCGCGCACAGCAAGACGATCCTGGCAGGCAACGAGAACGCCGCGGTCATCGACGCGGACCTGCGCAAGCCAGAGGCAGTTCTCGGCCATCCCACCACCCGGGAGCTGATCGACTTCAGCCAGCCCGTCGGCCTGTTGCTCGTCGCCGTCCTGCATTTCATCAGCGATGCCGACGATCCCGCGCGACGCGTGGCTTTCCTGCGCGATCGGCTCGCCCCGGGCAGTTACCTGGTGCTGGCGCACGCCACCAACGAGAGCAGGCCCGACGTCACGCAGGCCGCGGAGAAGGTGTACCAGCGCAGCGTCCCCAGCGAGGGGCGCACCAGGTCGCGGGCCGAGATCATGCGCTTCTTCGCCGGGTTCGACCTGGTCGAACCTGGGCTGGTGTACCTCCCCCAGTGGCGCCCGGACTCCCCCGGTGATGTGCCCGGCGATCCCAGCCAGCTCTGGTTCCTGGCCGGGGTGGCGCGCAAGCCCTGACGCCATGCGCGCACCGCCACCGTGTCGGCCACTTCGCGGCCGCGCCTGTGACCAGTGCCCGCCGGCCGGCGAGCGGAGCTGGACAGTTCACCGGGGACCCTCGTTCCCGTTATTGACATGGTGCCGCGCCGGGGGGTAATACCTGAATGCTCTCATTTGCGGCCGGCTCGCCATGCCCCGGGGCAACGCCGCAAGCGCCGCCGCACCGGCACCACGCCGCACCCCGAAAGGCACCGCCCCGGAATGGGACTGCACCCGGAAAAATGACTGAATCACGTGCGATCTTCATCACCGGCGCCACTGACGGCCTCGGGCGGGCGCTCGCGCACCGGCTTGCCGCCGACGGCGCGCACCTGATCCTGCATGGCCGGGATCCGGGCAAGCTGGAGCGCACGGCGGACGACATCCAGCGCAGCCACGATGTGGACCGTCCCCGCACGCTCTGCGCCGACCTCGCCGATCTGTCCCAGGTCCGCCGCCTGGCCGCCGAGGTGCGCGACGCTGCCGGCGAGCTTGGCGTGTTCGTCAGCAACGCCGGCATCGGCAGCGGCGAGCCCGACGGGCACGAGCGGCGGACCAGCGCCGACGGCTACGAGCTTCGTTTCGCCGTCAACTACCTGGCCGGGTTCCTGCTCACCGTGGAACTGCTGCCGCTGCTGCGCGCCGCGGCCCCGGCCCGCATCGTCAATGTCGCGTCCATCGGGCAGCACCCGATCGACTTCGGCGACCTCATGATCACCCGCGGCTACACGGGTGCCCGTGCCTACGGGCAGAGCAAGCTCGCCCAGATCATGTCCGGCTTCGAGCTGGCCAGCCGGGTTCCGGCCGGCGAGGTCACCGCCAATAGCCTGCACCCAGCCACCTACATGCCCACCAAGATCGTCATCGATGAGCTCGGCTACAGCATCGACAGCATCGCTGATGGCGTGGCCGCCACGAGCCGGCTGGTCAGCGATCCTTCCCTGGACGGGGTGACCGGCCGGTTCTTCGACCGGACCGAGGAAGCCCGGGCCAACGCCCAGGCGTATGACGACGCCGCCCGCGCCGAACTCTGGCGGCGCAGCCTGGAACTCGTCGGCCACCCGGACATCGACTGACCTCCTCCGCCACTTCCCCTCAGCCACCCTCGCCCCGTCCCCCCCGGGCAAAGCCATTTGTGATCATGACTTGGGTGTCGTTGGAATTGGAACGACACCCAAGTCATGATCACGACAGGGGGCCGGGGGGTTTAGCCGGACTCACCGCTCCGTGCGGGTGGCTCGGCCGTTCGTCCCGCTCGCGCACGCCGGCGTTCGGTCACCCACGACGCCAGCAGGAAGACCGGTGCCGTGAGCCCGATCAGCATCGCGCACCCGGTGAACGCGCTCTTCAGGAACTCCCCGGTGACACGCGCCACGCCGTAGTAGTAGAGGATCACGATGATCATCAGGAGCAGGTAGCCGCCCAAAGCCGTGCCCGCGACATGAGTGACCAGCCGGCGCCAGCCCACAGCACTGACCTGGCCGGCCGGGCCAGCCGCACGGCCCGCCCCTACGGTCCCGGGCTTGGCATCCGGACGAAGCGACAGGCGCAGGCCGATGCCGAGTGCCGCCATGACGATCAGGTAACCAGCCAAGATCGGGATGAAATCCTGCCGCAGCAGCAGCGACAACATGTCAGCCCCGGCCGCTGCTGAGTTCCGGCCGCGACGGCGGCGAGCCCACGGCGGCGGTCATGCCCGGAGCAGGAAGTGCCAGCCCCGGACGAAGAGATGCCAGCCGACCCAGAGCCACAGCGCGAACAGCGCCCACCGGCCCACCGGATAGCGCATGATCGCCCGGAAGGCGTCGCTGAGCGTGGGGATCCCGCTGCTGATATGGCTGAGAGCCAGGCCCTCCCAGGCGAACAGGGCACCGAACAACACGGCCCAGACGAGATAACCGATCACCGGGTGATGTGCCACCGCGACCTCCTCGGGTCGTGCCCCGGCCTGCGCGGCGCCCGGGGCCGGGCGCCGGGGGCGGCAGCAGTTCAGACTTCGGCTGCACGGAACCGGTGCCCTGTCCCCCCCGGTCTACCACTGGATATCCCCGGACGGCTCGCGAGCCCCGCACGCGGTCGGCGGGTCCTCGTAGAATCGCGGCGTGCTGCCTCCCCGATCGCACCCGGCGATGAGCGACGCGCTGGAGGTCCTGCGCCGCGTATTCGGCTACGACACCTTCCGCGGTGCGCAGCAGGAGGTGATCGACCACCTCATCGCGGGCGGCGACGCGCTGGTCCTGATGCCGACCGGCGGCGGCAAGTCGCTCTGCTATCAGATACCCGCACTGGTCCGCGCAGGTACTGGTGTAGTCATCTCCCCCCTGATCGCGTTGATGCAAGATCAGGTTGACGCCCTGCGGGCACTGGGCGTCCAGGCCGGGTTCCTGAACTCGACCCAGGATCCCGGCGAGCGCCGCGACGTCGAGGCCGCCTTCGTCGCGGGTGACCTGGACCTGCTCTACCTGGCTCCGGAACGGTTGCGCAGCCAGGCCACGCTGCGCCTGCTGGATCGCGGCAGGGTGTCGTTGTTCGCCATTGACGAGGCGCACTGCGTGGCTCAGTGGGGGCACGACTTCCGGCCCGACTACCTCGCCCTGTCCGAACTGCACGAGCGGTGGCCCGCGGTGCCCCGGATAGCGCTGACCGCCACAGCCACCGGGGCCACCCGCGCCGAGATCGCCTCCCGGCTGAACCTGGCCGGTGCGCGGCACTTCGTGGCGAGCTTTGACCGCCCGAATATCCAGTACCGCATCGAGCCCAAGGCTGAGCCAGCACGCCAGTTGCTGCGCCTTATCCACAACGAGCACCGTGGCAACTCGGGCATCGTCTACTGCCTGTCCCGGGCGTCGGTGGAGAAGACCGCCGACTTCCTGGTCCGCAACCAGATCACCGCGCTGCCGTACCACGCCGGTCTTGACGGGGCCACCCGGTCCCGCAACCAGGCCCGCTTCCTCCGTGAGGACGGCCTGGTCATGGTGGCCACGATCGCGTTCGGCATGGGCATCGACAAGCCCGACGTGCGTTTCGTCGCCCACCTGGACCTGCCCAGGTCCGTCGAGGGGTACTACCAGGAGACCGGCCGCGCCGGGCGGGACGGGCTGCCCTCCACCGCCTGGCTCGCCTATGGCCTGCAGGATGTCGTGCAGCAGCGCAAGCTGATCGACACCTCCGCGGGCGACATCGCGCACCGCCGCCGCCAGGCTGCCCACCTCGACGCCATGCTGGCCCTCTGCGAGACGATCGAGTGCCGCCGCTCCCAACTGCTCGGCTACTTCGGGGAGGATGCCGTCCCGTGCGGCAACTGCGACACCTGCCTCTCGCCGCCGCAGGCCTGGGACGGCACGATCGCCGCGCAAAAATTCCTGTCCGCGGTGTTCCGGCTGCACCGCGAGCGGCGCCAGCGGTTCGGCGCCGGCCAGGTGATCGACATCCTGCTCGGCAGGAGCACGGCCAAGGTCATCGAGCATGACCACGCCTCGCTGACCGTCTTCGGGATCGGCACCGAACTCAACGAGTCTGAGTGGCGCGGGGTTGCCCGCCAGTTGCTGGCCCAGGGGCTGCTCGCCGTCGAGGGTGACTACGGCACGCTCGCGCTCACCAGCGCGAGCGGTGAGGTGCTGGGCCGGCGGCGCCAGGTCATGCTGCGCCGCGAACCCGAGCGTCCGCCCCGGGCGGCCAAGGCCCAGCGGGCCGCCAGATCGGCTGGCACCGCCGTGGCCGAGCTGTCCCCGTCGGCCGCGGGGCTGTTCGAGCAGTTGCGTGCCTGGCGTGCCGCCACGGCCAAGGAGCAGGGCGTCCCCGCGTACGTGATCTTCCACGATGCGACCCTCCGCCAGATCGCCAGCGACTCGCCGTCCACTCTCGCCGAGTTGGCCACCGTCAGCGGCGTAGGCGAAGCGAAACTGGCCAAGTACGGCCAGCAGATCCTAGACGTCCTCAGCCCCGGGTAACCCGGCTCGCCATGGCGACCACGTTCCACGAGCCGATGGTGATGTTCGGTTTCCTGGCCGGTCGTACGGAGCTGGAGCTGGTCACCGGCATCCGGCTGAGCCAGGCCCGGGGAGGTCTCCGGCTGCGCTGGGCCGGCTGAGCCGGGGGGCGGTGGGAACCTGCCCGGTCCCGGTATAACCTCGTTTAAGTCGTGGGGCAGGTCAAAGCGCCCCGCTCCGACTTGCTGGCCGCCGTGGCCGCGAGGTGAAATGGCTGCGCCGCCCCCCGCGCCAGCGAGGTGCACGGCGCGGCCCGGGATGGGACGGCAATGGCGCACGCGGCCGGGCAGGGCAATCCGGACTGGACGGAGCCGGGGCTTTTCACCGTAGCTCCTGGCGTGCACCGGATCCCGTTGCCGTTGCCGAACGACGGACTGCGCGCGGTGAACGTCTACGCGATCGAGTCCGGCGATGACCTCGTGCTGATCGACGCGGGCTGGGCGCTGGCCGAGACCGGGGGGCTGCTGGACGCCGCGCTGGCCCGGATCGACCGCAGCTCTGCCGAGATCACCCGCTGCCTCGTCACCCACGTGCACCGGGACCACTACACCATGGCAGTGATCTTGCGCCGCCGCTTCGGCACGCACGTGGCGCTGGGCATCGGCGACCGGCCCTCGCTGGCCAGCGCCGCGGACGCCGAGCACGAGACCATGAGCGAGCACGTGCTCCGGATGGAACGCGCCGGGGCCGAGCCGGTGATCCGCGCGCTTCGCGCGGCTTACGGCGGCACGCCCCCCGAGCGGGACCCGGATGTGTGGGAGCAACCGGACGAGTGGCTCAAGGGGCAGAGCACCGTGCAACTGACCGGCCGCGATCTGCTCGCGGTTCCTACTCCCGGCCACACCCAGGGCCACATGGTGTTCGCGGACACCGAGCGGTCCCTGCTGTTCGCCGGGGACCACGTGCTGCCGCGCATCACCCCGTCGGTGGGCTTCGAGGCGGTCATGGCCGAGCAACCGCTCCGCGATTACCTGCGCTCGCTCCGGCTGATGCTGGACATGCCGGACATGCGGTTGCTCCCCGCGCACGGCCCGGTGGCTGACAGCACCCACGCCCGGGTAGTCGAGCTGCTGGCTCATCACGAGGACCGGCTGGAAGCCTGCCTGAACCGGATCGGGGCCGGGGCGCAGACCGCTTACCAGGCCGCGCTGGCTCTGCCCTGGACCCGGCGCGAGCGCCGCTTCAGCGAACTCGACCCGTTCAACCAGATGCTCGCAGTGCTGGAGACCGGAGTACACCTGGATCTGCTGGCCGTCCAGGGCCGGCTGGAGCGGACCGCCACCCCGAGCCTGATCACCTATGCCCTGCCTGGCCCGGGGCCGCAGCCGCCCGGCTCCCAGCAGGCTGTGTTGCCTTAGATACATGTGCGTGCATCTACCTGCGCCCGGGCTGGCGGCGGCACCGTGGAGGTAACCGAGCAGGGGTTGCCGAACCCGCGCGGCGAGGCACTCGTGGCGGAACTCAAGTGGGTCCATGACATGATCCGCCATGACCTGGGTGTCATCAGCCAGATGGCCGCTGAGGCCCGCGGCCGGCCTGCCAGCGAGCACGATCCGCAGCACGATCCGCTCGCTCGCCTCGGGCAGCCCGCTGTGGCAGCTGAAGATCAACTGCCCCGACGAGCACGCGCCCTCGCGTCGCGGACGCCGGGCGTACTCCCTGGCCGAACTACGCCGACGGGGAATCCCACACCGCGCAGGAGTATTCATGGCACAGCCAGTCGCATTCGGCCTGAACGTCGACCCCAACACCGGGGCCCTGGCCATCGCCGGGCGGATCGCCGCCATCGCCGACTCCGGTGGCCTGGAATATGTCGGCATCCAGGACCATCCTTACAACGCCGACTTCGTTGACACCTTCACGCTGATTACCTGGCTCGCAGGCCGGACGGGCAACGTGCACTTCTTCCCCAACGTGGCCAATCTGCCGCTGCGGCCACCCGCCATGCTGGCCAAGCAGGCGGCCACCATCGACGTTCTCACCAGCGGCCGGTTCGAGCTCGGGCTCGGCGCGGGTGCGTTCGCTGACGGCATCGCGGGCATGGGTGGCCCGCGGCACACACCCGGGGCGGCTCGCGGCGCGCTCAGCGAGGCGATCGACATCATCCGCGCCAGCTGGGCCGGGAAGCCGTTCAGCTTCCAGGGCACCTATTACCAGGCCCCGGGGGTGCAGCCCGGCCCCGGCCCCGCGCACCAGATCGGGTTGTGGCTCGGCGTCATCGGCCCGCGAGCCGCGGCGCTGGTCGGCGCCAAGGCTGATGGATGGTCGGTCTCCGCCCCTTACGTCACCCCGGAACGGCTGCCGGAACTGAACGGCATCATCACTGACGCCGCACTGGAGGCGGGCCGTGATCCGGAGCTGATCACCAGGCTCTACAACGTCATGGGACTGATCTCGCCAGATGACCGGGGGCCGTTCCATGGCCCGGCTCAGCGCTGGGTCGAGACGCTGGCCAGCCTGTACACGGAGTATCAGATGAACGCCTTCGTTTTCTGGCCGTCCGGTGACCGGGAACGCCAGTCCCGCATCTTCGCCGAGGAGGTCGTGCCAGCCGCCCGGGAAGCGCTGCGTGCCGGTGCTGGCTCCTGACGGGGTGCACCTGGCCAGCTGAGCACCTGCTCAGCCGGGCCGCTCAGCCAGGCGCTCACTGAGCCGCGCGAAGCTGCCAGTCAAGAGGACCGCGCTGCAGGCCGGGAACCGCGGGAAGATAGGGTTTCCACTGTGGAATATCGAAATCTGGGCAGATCAGGACTGAAGATTTCCGTGCTCACCATGGGCACGATGACGTTCGGCGGGACCGGAGACTTCGCGAACGTCGGCTCGACCGGGGTGGATGAGGCCCGGCGCCAGGTTGACATGTGCCTGGAGGCCGGGATCAATCTCATCGACACCGCCGACGTCTACTCGGCCGGGCTGTCTGAGGAGATCGTCGGCGAGGTCATCCAGGGCCGCCGTGATGAGGTGCTGGTGGCCACGAAGGTCCGGATGGCGATGGGGGACGGGCCCAACGACGCCGGCCTTTCCCGGCAGCACATCGTCTCTGGCTGCGAGGCCAGCCTGCGCAGGCTGGGTACCGACCACATCGACCTCTACCAGGTGCACGAGTGGGACGGCGTGACGCCGCTGGAAGAGACCCTGGAGGCACTGGACCTGCTGGTCCGCTCCGGCAAGGTCCGCTATGTCGGCGCCTCCAACTACGCGGGCTGGCAGCTGATGAAGGCGCTCGGCACAGCCAGCCAGCACAGCCTGCCGCGGTTCGTCAGCCAGCAGATCTACTACTCGCTGCAAGCGCGGGACGCTGAGTACGAGCTGATCCCGGCCGCGATCGACCAGGGCCTGGGCGTGCTGGTCTGGAGCCCGCTGGCCGGCGGGCTGCTGTCCGGCAGGTACCGCCGTGACCAGCGGCCGAGTTCGGGATCCCGCCAGCTGACCGACTGGAACGAGCCGCCGGTCTACGACCAGGAGAAGCTGTACGACATCGTGGAGGTGCTGGTCGCGGTCGGTGCGGAGCACGGCGTCTCCGCTGCCCGGGTCGCTCTCGCCTACCTGCTCGGCAAGCCTGCCGTGACGTCACTGGTGGTCGGCGCCAGAACCACCGAGCAACTGGCCGACAACCTGGCAGCCGCTGCGCTGAAGCTCAGCGAGGCGGACATCGAGCGGCTGGACAAGGTCAGCGCCCCGCCGTTGCTCTACCCGTACTGGCACCAGGCCAAGACAGCGCGCGACCGGCTCTCTCCCGCCGATCTGACCCTGCTCGGGCCTCATCTATGAGCAGCACGGGCGCCGCTGGGCACGGGCCCTGCTAAGTCCGTGCGAGCCAGCCCAGCGCCAGCCCCGGCACCCCGGCCGGCGGTCCGATGACCGCGGACGGGGCGCTGCAGGCTGGGGCCGCGGCGCGAGTGGCGACCGCCGCGCAGCCGGTGGCGGCGCCGCTGACGGGGGCCGCGATCTTCCTGATCGTGAACGTGCAGCCGGGCGATGAGAACTGTGCGCCGGTCCGGGACCTGTGCGGGGATCTCAGTGCCCTGCTCCGTGCGGTCGGGTTCCGCGACCTCGAGGCGAGCCTGAGCTGCGTGATGGGGTTCAGCTCCGCGATGTGGGACCGGCTGGCCGGGCCTCCCCGGCCAGCCGACCTGCACCCGTTCCGGGAGATCCACGCCGACGGCCGGCCTGCCGTGGCCACCCCGGGCGACATCCTGTTCCACATCCGGGCGGCTCGCATGGATCTCTGTTTCGAGTTGGCGACGCAGATCAGCGCACGGCTTGGTGACGCGGTGACACCGGTCGATGAGGTGCACGGATTCCGCTACTTCGACGACCGGGATCTCATCGGCTTCGTGGACGGGACGGAGAACCCGACCGGCGAGGCGGCTGTCGAGGCGACCATCATCGGGTCCGAAGACCCTCAGTTCGCCGGGGGCAGCTACGTGATCGTCCAGAAGTACCTGCATGACCTGCGCAGGTGGAACTCATTGCCCATCGAGGAGCAGGAGCGCATCGTCGGCCGCACCAAGCTGTCCGATATCGAGCTGGACGACGCTGTCAGGCCCACCTACGCGCACAACGCGCTGACCACGATCACGGAGAACGGCAGGGAAATCAAGATCGTCCGGGACAACATGCCGTTCGGCCAGGCCGCCAAGGGTGAATTCGGCACCTACTTCATCGGCTACGCGCGCTCCCCGCGGCCGATCGAGCAGATGCTCACGAACATGTTCGTCGGCCGGCCACCCGGAAACTACGACCGGCTGCTCGACGTCAGCCAGGCGGTGACCGGCGTCCTGTTCTTCGTGCCGTCCGTGTCCCTGCTGGAAAGCCTCGCCGACGACGCCGCCCCGGAAGATACCCCCGCGGAGGAAGATCCCGCGGCTGGGGCAGCCGACGGCGGCGACACGGCGCAACAGCGCGCGCAGCCCGGGCACGCCGGATCGCTTGGCATCGGCAGCCTCAGGGGCGTATCGCAGCGGCCCTGAACTTTCACCGGGCGGTACCTCCCTGCTGCCGCCGGCCTGACCTTGGCGTTCTAGAGTTGGAGCCGCCGAGAACAGCGCCGCGATCGGAACAACGTCCCTCCGGGCCTGCTTTTCCAGGTCAGAGACCTATCGAGCGTTTGGATGGCGCAGCATGGACAACCTGCACCGGGAGCTTGCCCCCATCTCCGCCGCCGCCTGGTCCCAGATCGAGGAAGAGGCAACGCGCACCCTCAAGCGCCACCTGGCTGGGCGCCGGGTGGTCGACGTGCATGGACCCGGGGGCGATGCGTTCTCCGCCGTCGGCACCGGCCATGTCCACGACATCGAGGCACCACACGATGGGGTCCTTGCCCGGCAGCGCGAGGTCGCGCCGGTCATCGAATTCCGCGTCCCATTCCGGGTGGACCGGCGCGCGGTGGACGACGTGCAGCGTGGCGCCCAGGACGCTGACTGGCAGCCGGTGAAGGATGCCGCCCGGCAGATCGCGTTCGCTGAGGACCGCGCCCTCTTCGAGGGCTACTCGGCCGGCCGCATCGAAGGGATCAGGCAGGGAGTCAGCAACCCGCCGATGACCCTTCCGGCCGATGTGCGCGCCTACCCGGAGGCGGTCGCCGAGGCACTGCGGTATCTGCGGATCGCGGGAGTCAACGGCCCCTACACGGTCGTGCTCAGCGCGGACGCCTACACGGCCGTCAGTGAGACCTCCGATCACGGCTATCCGGTGCACGATCACATCAAGCGCCTGATCAGCGGTGAGATCATCTGGGCCCCGGCCATTGAGGGCGCCTTCGTGCTGACGACCCGTGGCGGTGATTTCGCCCTGCATCTCGGCCAGGACCTCTCGATCGGCTACCTGAGCCACAACGAATCCGGCGTGGAACTGTACCTGCAGGAGACGCTGACGTTCCTGGTCGCCACGAGCGAGGCGGCCGTGGCGCTGGCGCCAGCGGCACCCTGAGGGTCAGCGCCAGCGGCACCCTCGTCATCGGCCATTCGGCCTCATTCGCAGGAAAGTCATTGCTAACGTTGTGAACATGTCCGTGAAGACTTTCAGTATCAGCATGGGCGAGCGTGCCTACCGGCAGGCTCGCGCCGAGGCCGACCGCGCTGGATTGAGCATGTCGGCCTGGATGACCCGGGCCGCGCGGGAGAAGATCCAGCGCGACGCGGCGAGCGCCACCGCCGAGGCTGACCGGCTCACCGGGCACGACTGGGCAGACTGGACGGAGGCTAACGCGGGCGACTTCCCACCTGGCGCTGGCAAGGGCGCCGCGTGAACCGCGGTGACATTTTCGCGTACAAGGGAGTAGCCCGGGCCGGCTACGTGGCCATCGTGAGCAACGACGGGTTCAACGCCATCACCGGCCACCCGGTCGTGGTGAAGGTGAGTGACCGGCCAGACCTGACCGAGACTCCCTATGTCGTGGCGCTCAGCCAGAACGACCCGGTCACCGGGCACCTTGAGTCCTACTCAGCGGTGCGGGTGCGTCGCAGCAGGCTGTCCGGAGACCGGATCGGCCACCTCGCTGAGGAGACCATGCGCAAGCTCGACGACGCCCTGGCGTTGATCTTCGACTACGAGGCCTGAGCCGCCGCAGCCGATCCCCCGGCGGGGGAATGAGCGTCCGCCGGGGAACTCAGCCGCCGCCCGGGAACTCAGCCGCCGCCCGGGAACTCAGCCGCCGAACTGCCGGAAACCTACCCACGGGGCGGCCAGATGGACGGTCATCAGGGCGATGACCAGGCCGCAAAGGATCGACGCGGTCACCAGCAGCCAGCGCGTGGACCGGCCGGCCAGGACGGTGCGCGCCCGGTTGAAGCCTGACCCGCCCAGGTCTGATCCGATGATCTTGGGCAGCCGCCACGCATAGGCCAGGACGTGAATGCTCATCACGCCGAACCAGAGCACGAAGAAGGCCTTGTGCAGGAACAGCCACGGCCCGGCGGCGGAGCCGGTGACGCCGAGCATCACCCCGGTGCCGAGCACGCCGACCGAGGTGCCCAGCACGAACGGCCCGAGCAGGCGCAGCAGCGGCGCGGGCGGACCTTTCCGCCGGTACTCCCGAGCGCCGGTGTAGTAGCGGAAGAACCGGTAGCAGACCGTGGCGACCTTGAGCGCGACCGGCCCGAGCAGCAGCATGCCCAGGAAGAAGTGCACCGTGATGAGCTGGTGGATGAACAGGATGGTCACGCCCTCGGCGGCGAACAGCACCAGGAGCACGGCCCCCGTGGCGGCGGTGAGCCGCTCGTTTCCGTCCGCGCCGCCTGTCTTGTCCGGGCGGCGCCCGGCTCCGCGGAATGAGCTCTCCTGATCCCACGCGCGTGCGGTGGGCGGCCCCGGGGGACGCCCCCCGCGGGACGGCGCGCTGTACGGGTCAAAGGCGCCGCGCGGGTCGAGCACTTCTTCGCGGGGGCCGTAGGGGCCAAGTGTGCGGCGGGGGGCATGCGGATCGCGCTGGGCAAGCGGGTCGCGCTGGGCACGTGGGTCGCGCGGATCGGGGTAGCCGCGGGCATCACGAGAGCCGCGCGGATCCCTGGACTCACGCGGATCGTGCGTGCCACGTGGATCGCGGGGGTCACGGCGGGCCTCGGGCCCAGGTCGGTACCCCGCCATCGGATCACTTCCCTCCGCTGCGACCGCAGCAATGCCCTGCTGATGATGTCCTGAATGCTGCCGCTACGCACGGTACTTGCCGCGCTATCTGCCCCGTGTCTCCAGCCTGCGTTGCGCACTACCGGGAACCCGTTCAGGAATCGTTCAGAACTGGTAAGGAAAAACCCGACCTTAGTCTGACGCGCCGCCGGGACGGCGCGCCCGGTCGGGCTGTGCCGCCAGCAGATCGACGGTGACGGTAAGCCCGCCGCCCGGGGTGTCGGACAGAGCCGTGGAACCGCCGTTCGAGGTCACCAGGCGGTGCACGATCGCCAGGCCGAGCCCGGCACCACCCGGCGTGCTGCTGACGAACCGGCGAAATGCCATCTCCTGCTGGCGGGCACTCATCCCGGGACCGTCGTCGGCTACCACGACGCGGGCCGCATCCCCATCAGCCACCGCGCTGATCACCACGTGGCCGCCCGCAGGGACAGCGTCGAGGGCATTGGCCAGCAGGTTGTCCAGGACCTGCTCCAGGTGTCCTTCGCCGGCCAGCGCAGGCACCGGGTCAGGACACGACTGGCGCAGCTCGACCCCGCGCTCCTCCGCCACCGGCCGCCAGGCCACCACCCGGTCCCTGATCACCTCATCCACCCGGACACTGACCGGATCCACCACCACGTTCTCCGCGCGCGCCACCGCCAGCAGCCCGTCCACCAGGTGGGAAAGCCGGGCGATCTCGCCCTGGGCGCCGGCGAGTTCCTCCGCCGTGGCCGGATCGGCGTCCTGGGTCAGCACATCCAGGCGCAGCCGCAGCGCAGCGAGCGGCGTGCGAAGCTGGTGCGAGACGTCCGCCATGGTGGCGCGGTTCCCGTGTACCAGGGACTCCAGGCGGCCCGCCATGGTGTTGAAGTTGCGCGCGAGCCGACTCACCTCCGGCGGCCCGTGCCCGGCTGCCGACCGGGTGTCCAGCGCTCCGCTGCCGAGCCGCTGCGCCGCCTCGTCGAGCGCGCTCAGCGGACGGCTGACCCAGCGCGCCAGCGCGATGGCGGCGACCGCCGCCGCGGCCAGCCCCGCAGCCCCCACCGTCGCCAGCCAGGTCCAGAGCACGCCGACCCGCTCCTCCAGCTCGGCGGCCGATCTGGACAGCACCACCGCGCCGACCACGGCGACGCCGCGGTCGCCGAGCACGGGGACGATCACCTGCAGCCGGTCATCGGTCCCGGTGCCCACGATGGTCCGGCCATGCAGCGCCGCCGTGAGGGTTGCGGCCGGGATCGCCAGGTCCCGGCCGCTGGTGCCGGTGACCACGCGGCGCTCGGCGTCGTACAGCCGCACCTGCTCTCCGGCACGCTGGGCCTGCGCCAGCGACCTCGCCAGGGTCCCGCCATGCGGCCGGTCCGCCAGGCGGTCCTCGGCGAACCCGGCCAGTGCCCGTGCGGACAGCGTGGTGTCCTCCCGGAAGGAACTCCGCTCGTGCCCCGTGGTGATCAGCCCGAGCGGCACGACCGTGGTGACCAGCAACGCTCCGATCAGGGCGAGCATCGTGAGGACGATGCGGCGGACCATCAGACCTCGCCGAGCCGGAAGCCCCTGCCATAGGCCGTCTCGATCAGCCCCGGCACGTCGAGCTTGCGGCGCAGCGCCGCCACATGCACGTCGAGTACCTTCGTGGGGCCGTACCAGTGCGCGTCCCAGGCGCTCTCCAGGATCTCCTGGCGGCTCATCACCCGGCCGGGGTCACTCGCCAGGCACTCCAGGATGTCGAACTCCTTCGGGGTCAGCGCCACCTCACGGCCATGCACGCTGACTTTCCGGGTGCGCAGGTCAACGGTCAGCGGGCCGTGCCGCAGCACCTGGCCGTCCGGCCGCACCCGGCGCAGCACGGCGCGGATCCGCGCCAGGAGTTCCGCCAGCCCGAAGGGCTTGACCAGGTAATCATCCGCGCCGGCATCCAGCGCCAGGACACGTTCCGGCTCCTCGCCCCGGGCGGTCACGATGATGATCGCCGCGTCCGACCGCTCGCGCAGCCGGCGGCACACCGTCACGCCGTCCGCGTCCGGCAGTCCCAGATCCAGCAGCACCACGTCCGGATCACCCGATGCCAGGGCCTCCCGGCCGGTCATCACGTGATCCACGCTGTACCCTCCCCGGCTCAGGCCGCGCACCAACTGCGTGGCCAGGCCCGGGTCATCCTCCACCACCAGGACACTCGGGCTGCCCTTACCAGGGGGCAGCCCTGCGCCCGGGGAACCGCTCGCCGTGCTCATAGCACAACCGTAGAGGCCGGTGCGGGGTCCGTGGTGACGCAACAGAGCCCCGGCCAGGGATCAGGTTCCCCCGGCCGGGGCTCTCCGCCTGCCCGGATCAGCAGCCGTCGTACGGAGCCCACGGCGACGTGCCGTACTTGGCGTACAGCTGCTGGAACGCCGCGGTCTGCTGCGCGACCGAGGCCTGCCCGGCCGTGCCCGAGAGGCTGAGGCTGGCCCAGGTGCTCGGCAGGATGCCGTACAGGCCGGCGCTGGAAGCGGTCGGGTTGTTCCCCGACTCGCGGAAGGCCACGCACTGCTGGAAGGACGATGGCGCGGAACCACCGCTGCTCGCCGGGGCGCTGACCGGGCTTGCCGGTGCCGACCCCGGGCCTGCCGGTGCCGAGGCTGTGTCGTCCTGGTCCGTGGCCGCGCTTTGCTGCACTGGCGCCGATGGTGACGGGCCTGCTGCTGAGCTGCCGCCCTTGCCGTCCGGCACGTTCACCAGATTGCCCACGTAGATCAGGTTGGGGTTCTTGATCTGCGGGTTGGCCGCCTCCAGTTGCGAGAGCGATACCCCTGACTGGGCAGCGATGCCACTGAGCGTGTCACCTGGCTGGACGGTGTGCGTGCTCGCCAACGCCGGCCCCGCGAGGCCGACGGCCAGCCCAGCTGCGCCTGTTGCCGTAATTATCCAGGTTCGTACCCTCATAACACTCCTTGTCCGGATTGGGGGTGCAGCGCCCCAAGGTATGCACCGTTCCCCAGTGATGCAAGTCCGCACCAAAGAAAGGAGTGGCCTGGCCAGCGCCGCGAAGGACCTGCCCAGCGCCGCGAAGGACCTGGCCAAGCGGTCATGCGTGGGCCCAAACCGCTGCCAGGACAGCGGTTTGGGCCCACGCATGCCGGGGTATAAAAAGGGGTCTACCCAGAGTGCGGGCCTCCAGAATGTGACGCTAGTCATAGCCAGGCCACAGCACGGCCCCTGGCCGCGTGTATCCCGTCAGCCGCTGTTCGTTGAGTAATGCGGTGTTTCTGCCAGCCGTCCCGGAGCGCCTAGTGCCCGGCGGCCGCCGCCAGCTCGGGGACGAACAGGGCGGCGTTGACGGTGCCGACTCCGGATGCCAGGTCATAGCCGGGGAGGGCGCTGAACCCGGTCACGGTGTGCTCCTTGCCGCCCTGCTTGAAGGACACGGTGTTGTTGCCCTGGGTCACGTCCACGATGCCCGGCTCGCCCTTCGCGGACATCGCGTAGAGCGCCGGGTTGATCACGCCCAGCCGGTGGCCGGCCACCTGGTCGGCCAGTGCCACCACGCCGGCGAACAGCGGCGTCGCCTCGCTGGTGCCGCAGGTCGGGTACCAGCCAGGCGTCTGCCCCTTGAAGCTCTGGTACATGTCCACCGCGCCGTTGCAGGAACCGCTCATCGAGATGTCCGGGACTCCGCGCCGCGATCCGACAACACCGGCCACGCCCTTCTGGTATCCCGGCCGGGAGAAGATCGCGGACTTCCCGCCGCCGCCGGCCAGCGGGTCCGGGCCCTTGCTGCCGAAGATGTACTCGTTCGTGGGCACGTTGTAGGTGTCGTTCCACACGGTGGCCGGCGAGATGGTGGACCCGTTGCCGGCCAGGTGCAACTGGGTGCCGCCGACGCCGGTCACCAGCGGGTCGCTGTCCGGCCAGGAGGTCACCGGGTGCAGGTAATAGGTGGTCTCGTTGAACTTGACGTCCGCCGCGCCGCTGTCCCCGGAGGCGGCCAGCACGGTCACGCCCTTGGCCGCCGCGTCGGTGTACGCGCCGCGCAGGGCGAGCAGGGAGTGCCTGGAGGGGAAGGTCTGCTCGGTGGCGCTGAAGCTCTGGCTGATGACGCCGCCCAGGTGATGGTTGATCACGTACTTCTCGGCCGTGACGATCTGCGGGAAGCCGGTCGTGCCCTCGTTCTCCGAGGTGGGCGTCTCCACCAGGAGGATGTTCGCGCCCGGGGCCATCACGTGCGCGTACTCGACGTCCAGGTCTGTCTCGCCGGCCCAGCCCACCCGGTTGGCGGTCGGCCGGTAGGGCGGGACCGGGCCAGCCGGCTGGATCACCTTCAGCGAGGGCGGCGCGGGCAGGTGGAACTGCTTGTCGAACTTGGCGAGGTCATGGCGCACGGTCGGGGAACCGTAGGAGTCGACGATGACGATGGTCTGGCCCTTGCCGGTGATCCCGCTCTTGAACAGCGGCTGCAGGTTGTAGGCCGCCTGCACCTGGGAGGGCTCATAGCAGGCGATCTGATAGTGCGCCTCGCAGTAGGCGGTGCTGGGCGGCGCGGACCGGGCGTCCCTGATGTGCACCGCGGCCGGGGCGATGACCACGCTGGCGGGTGCCGCGAGCGTGGCCGCACCATCCGCTGCGGCCACCGAGGTGCTCCCCGCCACGGCGGCGGCCATGGCGCAGGAACCCACAGCGATGGACAGGGGGCGGCGCACTCGCATCCCATCTCCTGGTGAGGACAGCCGGGCCGGCCCCACCGCCGTCCCGTGGCGTCCCCGACACTAACAGCGGGCCGGGCCGGCCGCGAGGGGCATAGCGCAGGCAGCCAGCCCCCGGGACGGTGCGCCCTGGGCCGCCGCGGCGGCGCCGCCCAGGTACAGCAGCACGGGCGCCGGTAGGCTCACGGCCATGATCGTGGTCGTGGCCGGCGTCTCCGGCAGCGGCAAGACGACGGTGGGTTCCCTGCTGGCCAGCACGCTGGGCTGGCCTTTCACCGATGGTGACGGGATGCACCCGGCCGCGAACATCGCCAAGATGCGGGCTGGCCTGCCGCTGTCTGACGAGGATCGGCGGCCCTGGCTGGCCGCGATTGCCGCCCGGATGGATGACTACCTGGCCGCGGGCCGGTCGGCGGTGCTGGCGTGCTCCGCACTGAAACGTTCCTACCGGGACATGCTCAGCTCGGGACGGCCCGGGGTGAGCATCGTCTTCCTGGAAGTCAGCCGCGATGTGCTGGCCGCGCGACTGCGCGCCAGGCACGGCCACTTCTTCCCCGCGGCCCTGCTGGACAGCCAACTGGCCGCGGTGGAAGTCCCGCAGCCGGCCGAACGTGCCCTGGTGGTGACAGCCGCCAGCCAGCCTGATCAGACGGTGGCCGAGATAATCCGGCGCCTGCGGTTGCCGCCGCGGGAGGGGAAGATGACGTCATGAAGCTGAAGCTAGACCTGCACGACATCTACAACCGCGGCCAGGACATCGACCGGGCGCTCCGGGCGATCATCGACGAGGCCGTGGCGAAGAAGGCCCCCGTCGTGGAGATCATTCCAGGCAAGGGTTCAGGTCAGCTGAAAAAGCACGTCATCAGGTTCCTCGAGCAGAAGGAGATCAAGGCGCTCTACCATCGCGTCGAGAAGGACTCGAAGAACTTCGGCAGGCTCTTCGTGCACTTCCGGTGGAAGTAGCGCTGCTCCAGCCCGGCGCCCATGCCGGACATCCCGAGATGGCGTGTATGCCGGTGCAGGCGGGCGGTCAGCGGAGTTCAGATATTGTCCGGCTGCATTTCCGGAAAAAATAGCCGGTACCACAGCCGCACCATCGGCGGGGCAGTGGCCCGGGCAATCCTGACCAACCGGGAGGGCTTGCGGTGCCGGGGCGAGAACCGGTGGTGAACCCGGGCGTCAGAGAACCGCCCGTCGGGAGGATATGCCGATTGCCATACGCAGCCCACAGTAAATCTGGCCCCCTCACCACGGCTCTCCGGGCTGGCTTCGGCACAGGCCATTGCGAACTGGCCCACAGCCACCACTTCCGGCCGGATGCCCGTGCTTAAACTCCCCCGGGAAGAAGGCACCGGGACCCTCATCCCCCCATACACGAACATGCAGGCGACCACGACTCGTAGCCTCCCCGCATCTGTCCGCGCCTTTTGTCATCGTGGCATGAACCGCGTCTGCATGTCCAGTCAAAGCGCGAATTGAAGCACCATTCGAAATTACTAATTAGCTTAGCTGCATAGGTCTGCGGCCTTTATACCCGTTCTGCCTGCGGTCATGCCTGGCTGGCGTGATCCGCCGGCCCGGGGAGATCTCGCCCGGGGGGTCTCGCGGCTGGATCTGGCCGCCCATCCGCCGTGGGAGGATTGCCCCATGCATGTCCTGATACGGGCAGTGCTCACCGCAGCCGCCCTGGCCGTCGCCACCGCACTGGTGCCAGGCATCCAGCTCGGCGCGGGCAGCGCCGCGTCGAAGGTGGCCACCCTGCTGGTCGTCGCGGTGATTTTCGGGCTCATCAACGCCGTGCTGAAGCCTGTCGTCAAGGCGGTCGGATGCCTGTTCTACGTGCTCACCCTCGGGTTGATCGCCCTCGTCGTCAATGGCCTGCTGCTCTGGCTCACCAGCTGGGTGGCGGGCAAGCTGTCGCTCCCCTTCCATATCACCGGGTTCTGGCCCGCGTTCTGGGGCGCGATCATCGTCACGGTCGTGGGCTGGCTGCTCAGCGTCCTGGTCCCGGACGGCCGCCCGTAGTCAGTGGCGGGGTTAAGGTCGAGCCATGGCGAATGAGACGCGTGATGAGCGGGAAGACGCCTTCCGGGCGGACGTGGCGCGGCTCATCCAGGTGCTGCATCATCACCTGCCTGCCGCGGACGCCTCCGCCGCCGAGCCGGCCGGCACGAACGGGCGCGGCGCGGAGGCCGAGGACGCGAACGGGACCAGCGCGGACCTGGCCGACAGCGCGGAGGTAGCGGAGATCGCCGCGTTGCGGCAGTCCGTCCGGCACCTGGCGGCCCTGCTCGATGAGGACGCGCCGACCAGCCAACTGCTCGACGCCGCCATCTCGGTGGTGGACGTCTACGAATGGCCGAGCCCCGAGGCCAGCAGCAGCGGCGAGGGAGCGGTCATCGACCCGTCGATCCTCGGCACCATCGAGCGGCTGCGCTCAGCCGCTGACGAACTGGACCGGGAAGACCCGCCGGACGCGCCCCTGCCGCCGGACCGGCACGAGCCGCCGGACGGACACTAGCCGCCGGCCGCCGGCTGGCCCCCCGGCTTCAGCAGCTCATTCGCCTGCCTGACGGCTGCTGCCACCTGGGGTTCCGCGGGCGGCGGTACCGGGGTGTCCGCCAGCACGCCCACCAGGAGCAGCAGCACGTCGCTGAGCGCCGCGACCCGCATCTCCAGCCGGTGCATCCGCTCTTCGAGCGCGACTATCGACGGCTCCTGGTAGCCAAATGCGATCTGCCTGCTCATTGACCCTCCCGGCCCGGCCAGCGTGCGTGCCGGTGGCCTGCCGGGTCACCCGCCGACACCACCCGCTGGTTCAAGGATGCGCCACCGCGGCGGCGGTCCCAAGAGGCTTTCGTCCCCAAAATGCGCGCCACGGAACCGGGACGGCGCGCGGGGGGCCGGCCGCTGGTCAGTGATCCAGCGGCGCCAGGAACTCCAGCCGGTTACCCAGGGAGTCCTCGCTGTAGAAGCGGCGCATTCCGGGGAAGCAGTCGTCGGACAGCACCGGGAACCCGGCGGTGCGGAGCCGGTTCGCCCACTCGTCGAGGTCATGCACCAGCAATCCGGGGTGAGCTTCAGCGACATCCCCAACGACCGCCTGCTGCGCTGGGACGAAACCACCGGCGCAGTGGGGGTGTTCCGCCAGCCGGCCCGCCATGCGAACGGGCACACCGTGGACCGGCAGGGGCGCCTGGTCAGCTGCGAGCACGGCAGCCGCCGGGTGACCAGCGGGTCTACTGGCTGGGGAGGTACAGGTCCGGGCGGCGATCGGCGAGCAGGTCGTTGCGTGCGGTGATCCTCTTGTTCCTGGCCCGCGCCAGGTCGCAGTCCGCGGTCAGCACGGCGGGCCGGTCGGCGGTGACCGGCCCGGCGAGCGGATAGCCGTCCGGGCCGGCGATGAGGCTGCCACCCACCCAGGCGACCCCCCGCTCGGCGGCGCACCTGTCCGCCGCGGCGATGAAGACACCGTTCACCGCGGCGTCGGCCTGCACCTTCACCACCTCCGCCGGCCGCTCGGCTGGCGGCCGCGGCGCGGCTGGCCAGTTCACCGGTGCCGCGATGAGATCCGCGCCGGCCAGCGCGGCCAGCCGTGGCCACTCGGGGAACTCGAGGTCGTAGCAGACCATCATGCTGACCCGGCCGGCCGGCAGGTCGACCAGCGGGGGCGGCCCGTCACCGGGGGTGAAGACGAGCTTCTCCGCGTCCCACAGGTGTGCCTTGCGGTACACCGCCCGGGTGCCGGACGCGTCCACCAGGGCCGCGCTGTTGAACAGCCGGCCATCCGGGCCCAGCTCGCAGAAGCCGCCCACGATCACGGTCCGGTACTCCCCGGCCAGGGATCGCCACTGCCGCAGGGCCGCGCTGGCACCGGCCGGGCTGGCCAGCCCGCGCGCCTCAGCGGCGGAGGAGAACACGTACCCGCTGTCGCACAGTTCCGGCAGCACCACGAGTTCGGCTCCTCCGGCGGCGGCCTGGGCGACAGCCGCGGCCGCAGCGGCCAGGTTGCCGTCCGGGTCACCCACCGCCAGGCTGAGCTGGCAGGCGGCAATGACTGTCATGCCGGCTCCGGTGCGGCCGGCGCGGGCCCGTGCTCTGCCGGTGCCGGGGAACCGGCCGGCAGCCGCGTCACGCGGCGCTCCCGGCGGGGATCAGGAGCAGCTTCCCGGTCGTTCGCCTGGAGGCGAGATGCTCATGCGCCAGGGCTGCCTGGTCAAGCGGGTAGGTGCCGCTGACGCGCACCGAGAGCCGCCCCTCGCGGATCCAGCTGAAGAGGTCACCGGCGCGCCACATCAGCTCCTCCCGGGTAGCCAGGTAGTTGCCCAGCGTCGGGCGGGTGACGAACAGGGAGCCCGCGGGCGCGAGCCGCTGCAGGTCGAAGGGCGGCACCGGGCCGCTGGCCGCCCCGTACAGGACCAGGTAGCCGCGGGGCCGCAGCGCGGCCAGGCTGGCCTCGAACGTGGCCTGGCCGACCCCGTCGAACACCGCCGCGGCCCCGGTGCCGTCGGTCACCTGCCGCACCACGGTGGCGAAGTCCTCGTATCCGGCGACGTACTGCGCGCCCGCTTGCTGGGCGAGTACCGCCTTGCTCGTTGCGGAGGTGGTGGCAATGATGACGCCGCCGCGCATCGCGATCAGCTGAGTGAGCAGCAGCCCGACCCCGCCCGCGGCCGCGTGCACCACGACCGGGTCCTGCTGGCCCACCGGGTAGGTGCTGTGGCAGAGGTAGTGCGCGGTCATCCCCTGGAGCATGACGGCGGCCGCGACGGTGAGGTCCACTCCCTCCGGCACGGCGACAGCGTTGCCGACGGGAACCATGACCTGCTCGGCGTAACTGCCCGGTGCGGCGGCCCACGCCACCCGATCGCCCGCGGCGAAGTCCTCGACGCCCATGCCGACCGCCAGCACGGTCCCGGCTCCCTCGGCGCCCGGGGTGAACGGCAGGTTGCCCGCGTACGGGGGCCTGCCCTCCCGGGCATAGATGTCCATGTAGTTGACCCCGATCACGGCCACCTCGACCAGGAGTTGCCCGGGGCCGGCCTGTGGTGCCGGAACCTCGGTGATCTCCAGGACGTCAGGTCCGCCGTGCCGGTTCACTACCACTGCGCGCATGAGTCCTCCCGGCCGCTGGGTTGCCGACAGTAGCCTAGGCCGCAAGGGCCGCCGTGCCTCGGGCAAGGCGGGAGGCCGACCTCGCGGGAGGCGGGTAACCACGCCTGCTGAGTCCGGGCCTGCCCAGGGCACGGCTGACCGTTCTTTGCCATATATGGCGCGGGCATCCGTGACCCATCGTGCGGGCTTCGCCTGGTTCGCATGGCTGGCCGGAGCGGCATTCCAGGTCATGCTGACGGTCCTGCTCATCGTGCTGCCGGACCCTGCGTCCATGGACAACTTTGGCCGGGCGTTCGGTAACAGGCTGGCGGGCGCAGCCGTCGGCGCCTTGTTTGCCCTCTTCTTCTGCCACCTCGGAAGGTGCCGGATAACGGCCGCCAGGCCGGGCATCACGATCGAGCAGCCCCTTGCGCGATATGTGCTTCCCTGGTCGCAGTAGAAGATGTCTCCATTGGCCCGGACGGCGGGATGCAGGTAAGGTCACGCGACCGCGGAGTCATCTCCGTCGCCGCGTTCAGCGGCTCGCTCATCGGCGCGATGACCGGTGGCATCCGGGCTCAGCAGGCTCGCGATGAGATCGCCGAAGTCTGGTCCGGTACGCAAAGCACGCCGCAGGCAGCAGGCCCGTCAACGAAGTCGGTCCGCATCAGCTGGGTGGTGCCTGCGCTGGCCGGCGCGATGCTTGTAGTTGCCGCGCTGATCGGCAGCCTGGCGCATTAGCAGGCCCGGCACCACTACCAGGTCAGCGCCATCCACTGTCCGCAACGGTCCAGTCCCGGGCTGCGGGTCCATGCCGATGATCACGCCCCCGGTTCCTCCCTGGCTCACCGAATGAATGTCGGCGAGGAGGGCGCCGCTGGGTCAGGGTCGGAATGAACTGTCCGTCGGGTGGCTGCGACGTGGCGGGGGCTGACCCCATCGGCTGAGCCGACCGCCAGAACGGACCGGTAACGTGCGGCCATGGAACACACCCGACTCGGCCGGACCGGCCTCCAGGTCTCGAGGCTGTGCCTTGGGACGATGACCTTCGGACTGCAACGTGATGAGCCCACCGCTGTCGCCATTCTCGACCGGGCGGCCGAGGGCGGTATCGACTTCATCGACACCTCCGACGCCTACCCCCTGGGCGGGGATCTCACCACCCGGGGGATTACCGAGGAAATCCTCGGCCGCTGGCTCCAGGGGAAGCGGGACCGGTTCATCGTTGCCACCAAGTGCTTCGCCCCGACGGGGCCGGCGCCTTTCGACGCCGGCAACTCCCGCAAGCACATCCTCGCCGCCGTCGATGCCTCCCTGCGGCGCTTGCAGACCGACTACATCGACCTCTACCAGCTGCACGGATACGATCCGGCGACGCCGATCGACGAGACGCTTGGCGCCCTCGACGACCTTGTCCATCAGGGAAAGGTCCGCTACACCGGCTGCTCGAACTTCCTGACCTATCAGCTGGTACGGGCCATCGGCCGGAGCGAGACGCTCCGCCTTGCCCGCTTCGACTCCGTCCAGCCCCGCTATAACCTGCTCTTCCGGCAGATCGAGCGAGAGATGCTCCCGTTCTGCAGCGAAGAGGGCGTCGGCGTCATTCCGTACAACCCGATCGCTGGCGGCCTGCTGTCAGGTAAGCACTCCCGCACCGCCCCTCCTCCCGAAGGCACCCGCTTCACCCTTGGCAGCGCCGCGAAGGCCTACCAGGACCGCTACTGGCACGATCGCGAGTTCGACACGGTCGACGTGCTCCGCCAGCTGGCGCAGGAAGCTGGGGTCAGCCTCGTCACCCTCTCGGTCGCCTGGGTACTGGCGAACAAGGCGATCACGGCGCCCATCATCGGAGCGAGCCGCCCCGAGCAGCTCGACTCCAGCCTGGCAGCAGCCGGGTTCAAGCTCGATAACGATTTGAAGCACCAGCTGGACGAGTGCACCCACCAGTACCGCATGGGTGATGCGCCACGGTAGGCACCGGCAGCCAACGGCCAGTATCACAGCCAGATAATGGCCAGTCTAGACGCTGCCCTGACCCATCACCGAGCACAAGGAGAGCCGCGTCCCTGGCGTGCCACCCGGGCAACCAAGACCCCCGGTCCCACCGGGCTTCACCGCCGCTGGGGTGTCACCGCGGCGCGGCCTCCTCGCCTTGCAGCGTCACTCGTGCCGGGCTCGGCTGACGAAGCGGTCTCTGTCCACGAGCACCCGCTCCATGGTGCCCGCGCCGACGACCGCGTCTTTATCATCCAGTGATCCGGAGGGTTGCTGCTGCCTGGCGATGAACCTGAATACCAGCCGCCGGCCGTCCACCTCGGGTCGGATTCCATCGGTGCCACATGCTGCCCGCGCAGGCCGGCTCCCCTCGCACCTGGTGGCCCCGCCGAACGGCGGCGCGAAGCAGCTCTCGCGCCTAGCGACGAAGCTGGCCAAGGCCGGGGCGGCCGGGAAGCTCGGACATGACGTCTCCTCGCAGCCCAGGCTCGCGTTTAGGCTCGATAAGGAGACGATCCTGCCGGACGACCTTGCCAAAACCGGCAGCAAAACAGGGCCTCGTCTCACACCGGAGACAAGACCCTGACCTGCGGTTTCGGTGCCACGCTCGGCGCGCTCGGAGGGACTCGAACCCCCAACCTTCTGATCCGTAGATCAGTGCGGGGTGTCCAGCCAGTGCGCCGAAGTCCGTATCCGCAGGTCAGGGTTCGCTGGGTGTCCAGTGCGCGGGGTGAGATCCCGCGCTGTCCCGACAGTCTGTGAGACGGATGTGAGAGGCTCGCGACTGCGTTCTCAGACGGACGGCGGCCGGGCTCGTGCCCTGCTCCTCCCCCGTCCTCCTCGTAGCTGCCAGCCCTTGGCCGTGGCTGACGTGTCCAGACTCGCGTAAGCGACCGCGCAGCGGCTTGGCCTGGACTCGGAGAACTCGGCCGAGACAATCGTGCAGCGAGGAGGACGGGGGTCACCTGCTTGCCAAGCACGCACAGAGGTGGCTGACTCTCGCCGCGCCGTGCCCTTCGTTGCTCTTAGTTTGCCTCCTGCTGGTCACCGTCACGTACGCGACGGCAGGGCATACCACGTGAGATGCGTGCTCCCTTAGAACGCGAGTCATCACACAGTCCCTGTGGACCCGCATTCGGGGTCTGACCTGCGGATATGCGTGTTATCCCCAGTGTCCACCGACCCTATTAGACCTACCGTGTACGACAGTGACAAAAGAACCTGTCTACAGCAGGGTCTGACAAGGGTGCGCTAGACCGACGTTAGCTCCGGGCTAGAGCCAAACTGTCAAACCTCCAAGGCACTATGAGACAGGCAACGGCCCCCTGCCATTAACAGGAGGCCGCTCGTACTGCGATGAAGGTAGCCCAAGGGAGGCTCGCTTCGGTGCTGACACTACCCCGTGGTGATCCACGGCTCACGCCGCCCAAGTGGGCCGGGCTTGCCCTTGCCATTCCTCTCATGTCCGGTACTCCCGGCTTGGTCATAGCTGGTGCCGTTGCAGCCTTCCTACTCGGTTGGTTCGTGATGGTGTCTGTCCCGCGAAAGTGCGGCAAATTGCCGCTCAGACTTCTGATCCGTAGGCACCCATGAGCTGTCCAAGCGCGTCCAGCTCGGTTCGGACGAGCGGCTCGGGTGCAGAGGGGGTTCGGGTCGGTTTGCTCTGTCGCCATGTCGTCCGCCCGCGTGGCTCCCAGCGTGGCCCCAAACTTGACAGGTCGAGCACTTCTTTATCAGCGCCGGCCCTCGGCAAGTAGTGGCCCGTTGGTGGCCGTTTGGTCGGGAGCTTGGCTGGGCTGGAGTTGGCCAGGTCTGGGTCACCATTGCTGTCCCCGTTGCTGTCATGCCCTCGAATCTTGGCTATCGGTCCGGGTCGAGCGGAACGCGTGAAGCGGTTCGCTGTCAACTCGGCGAGGTCATCGCGCGGCGGTGGGCGGCTCCATCACGTACAACTGAATGCGTCCTTCCATAACGGTTCCGTCATCGGCTTGAGCCGAGATCACGATGTCATGTGCGCCATACTCGGTTATCCGGAGCGGCAGCTCAACAGCGATATCCAGGCCACTTGGCAGCTCGGGCCAGGCCGGCGCTACGAACTTCCCAGTCGCGCTATGCGCCAAGACCGCGTCGCCAGACGGACTCAGGACCCGAGCGGTGACAGTGACGTCCCGGCCAGCCAGGTGAGCAGAGTCGCCTGGCTCGCCGACGAAATGGGCTATGACCACCCGTTTAGTTGATACAGGTACGGATGGGGTTGCAAGCACATTCGAGTTGATGGAGATGGCGCTCACAGAGCCGGTGGCATTGGTGCCTACGCCTTCCGCCAGAAGAATCCACTCAAGATGCATCGGGTCTATTCTCCTGCCAGCTTGCCGACGATGATCTTGCCAGAGGTCGAGTTCGGAAGAGGATCGAACTCCTTGTAAGGCTCCACCTGGGCGAAAAGCCACATCTGAACGGGCTGAATTGATGTGTACCGACCCACAAGGCCGTACTGATCTGCGGTTGCTGTGAACACGATGCTGAATGCCGTGTTCCATGCAGTGCCCACGGGCACGGCAGTACGGCCTTCAAGCTCCGCTCGCCGGGGCTCACCTGCCACTACCAGTTGGATGTTTAGTTCAAACCCCAGAGCGAAGAGGTAGTCAGCCAGCGTGTTGATTCGAAGATTTCCGTCGCCACGAAATACCTGGCTGACTGCCGACTTCCGGACATTCAGGCGCTCCGCTACTTCTGACTGAGTATGCACGTCGGAAGCTGCAAACGCCTCGTGCAGCGCAACAAGAACCTCCCGGCGGAGGCGCGCGGCGGCGAGCGCTGCCTTACCACCTGGTTTGCTTTCCACTCTGTCGTAGAGGCTCATTACGACTGCCTATCCAATTCCATTATCGCCTTCGCCTTGCGAAGTTCACGAGGCGGCGTTTTGTTCGTGCCCTTAGTGAAGCCATGGGTGAGCCTTGTAACGGTCACGGCGTGCGCTGAATCTGTAAGTTCATAGAACGGGAATCTCGCAGGACCGACCTTGATCTCGCGCAAGCCAATGGTCACGTCCAGGTCATTGAGCTCAAGAGGAATCCGTAACGTACCTGTACGGGCATACTCATCGAATCTAAGGGCCACGTCAGCCTCGTTCACATGAACCTTCCTGCGCCGCAACAGCCAAGGCTTCTTGGTAAGGTACTCGTCGACCAGATCTCGGCCCTCGGCAGCGCGCGCGGCTTCGATGATCCGCGCTGCTCCCTGCGCGTAGATCGTTCGACCACATGCTGTGCACCCCCATCGCTGCACCGTCTGTACAGTCAAAACTGTACCTCCTGGGGACACGAGCGTCGCACGCATGCCTATCTCGCGGCAAGTCACCGCCACGAAAGCAGGTCTTGACCAGCTTCCAGATGTTATCGCTCCGTCCCTCTAGGTGACGCGCAGCTGGCTGCCTAGCCCCAGGCCGCAGGACAGTCCATGGTTCCCAGGTGGTCGTGACCGTGCCCCACCCATGAGTGGTTGGATCGGCATCCCGGCCTTCCCTCTGTCCTCCTCGTAGGCGCAGACCCCAGGTGAGTGGTCGCCGTGTCTAGGGTCGGCGTAGCCGATCGCGTGCGACGGTCCTTCAGGGCCGCCCTAGACGCGGTGGCCGCGAGCTGGACAATTGGGGGCGAGGAGGACGGACCCGTGCCGTACCTGGCCCTGTGGGCTGAATGAGTCACCTTGATCAGCGTGCCTAAGGCGAGCGGCCCGGCGTGCGCCCGGGCGAGCCGCCGAGGCTGAGCCTGGGGCGCTGACGCCGGGCCAGCGGCGCCGCGTGCGGCGCCGCCTTGATCAGATACGGCTCAATTCGGCAGCGCATCGCTCAGAACTAAGACGGGTGCCGAAGCGAAGCGGGTCTCGGACCGGGGTGTCCTGGCCGCGGTGCAGGCGTTAGCGTCGTGGCCGTGACTGACGCGCGTGATGGGTCGAGCCGGTGGCGGACGTTCGGTGAGCGGACGATCTACGACAATCCGTGGGTTTGGCTGGGACAGATCGACGTTGAGCTGCCTGATGGTGAGCGGTTCTGGCATCACGTGGTGCGGCTGCACCGGGCGGCGATGATGATCGTGGTCGATGAGCAGGACCGGGTGCTGTTGTTGTGGCGGCACCGGTTCGTGCAGGACAAGTGGGGCTGGGAGCTGCCGGGCGGGCTGATCGATGAGGGTGAGGAGCCTTCGGAGACGGCGGTGCGGGAGCTGGAGGAGGAGACCGGGTACCGGGCTGGCCGGGTTGAGCATCTGGTCACGTTTCAGCCGATGGTCGGGATGGTGGACTCCGAGCACGTCGTGTTCGTCGGCCGGGAGCCGGAGAAGATCGGTGAGCCGGTCGAGACGACCGAGGTGGAGCGGATGGAATGGGTGCCGCTCGCTGATGTTGCCGGGCTGATCGACTCGGGGGCGATCTGGAACTCTGGGAGCCTGGTCGGGCTGCTCAAGCTGCTGGCGGCGAAGGCTGGTTAGGCGGCGTGGCCGATGTGCCTGGCCAGCTCAGCGATGCGTCGGCGCTGGCGCGCGGAACCGGTGAGCTGGGCCAGCTCCGCGGCGCGGGCAAGGTGGCCGCGGGCTGCATCCCGTTCTCCGCTGACGTGGAGCGCTGCGGCCAGGTCGCAGCGCAGCCCTGCCTCGGCGCGGGTGAACGTGCCGTCCATCCCAGCCAGTGCGGTGGTCAGGTCGGTGATGGTGGAAGGGTCACCGAAGTGCACCAGGCAGTTGCCGCGCCAGCGGGCCAGGTGGGTGTCGTTGAGCGCGAGGTAGGGGAGGTCCTCGCCGCTGGGGCCGTGGCCGAGTTCGGTGCTGGCCAGGTCCAGGGCGCGGTGACAGTCCCCGTGCTTGCGGCCAGCGGCGGCCATCTCGCCTTCGGCGGCCCGGAGCCAGCCGCGCATCTGGTACGGGATGGCAGCGTGGGTCTGCTCGTAGACGGCGCGGACCTTGTCGAGAGCTTCGGCAGGCTGGCCGAGGTCGAGCAGGACGTATGCCTGTTCCCCGGCCGCGAAGGCGAGCAGGCAGGAGTCGTCTGCCTCCCTGGCGGCGGCGGTGGCGGTCTCGAAGTGGTTCCATGCGGCGGGCAGGCGGCCCATGTCGATGGCCTGCCATCCGGCCAGGGCGGCGGCGTCGGCCAGGACGGCGGCGAGCCGCTGGCGCCGGCCAGGGCTCAGCGTGTGGCGCAGGCTGGTGCTGACGTGGGCGATCTGGGCTTCCAGTTTGGCGGCCACGGCGGGGGCACCGAGCCTGCGGTCCAGGAGCCGGATGGTGTTGGTTTCTTCTTGCAGGATCTCGATGATCGAGGTGTCAATGTTGCGGGCGCTGGCGATCTGGCGCAGCAGTTCCCGCTGCGGCCCCGGATCCCCGACTGGAGGTTCCGCGGCCGGGCCGGACGGTGTGGCTGGCTGTTCTGAGGCGACACCGAGCAGGATGCGGGCGTGCTCGGGCATGTTCAGGCCGTCGGCGACCCGTCGATAGACGGTCAGCGTGCGGACCCGCTGTTTGCCGTGGATGATGGCGCTGATGCGGCCTTGGCTGAGATCGCAGGCGGTGCCGATCCGGGTCTGGGTGATCTTCGCCTTGACGTGCAGCAGGCGGAACAGCTCGCCTATGTCCTTGCTGGTCAGGGCGGCGGATACGTCTGGGCGGTGCCAGAATGAGTCGGGTAACGCTATGGGGCCGAACGCGCTGTCCCGCATTGGTGTCGCCTGCCTCGCCGGATGAGCCGGGGGATGTGCGTGCCAGGTTACCTTCCGTGCCTTACCACGGTGGTAACTCGCCGTGGGATGGGTTAGGAAGTCGTAAGAACCGATCGTGGTGCTCATGGCACGACGAGAAGAGGATGCGGGGAGTTGCCCGGGGTGCCGGGGGCGCGGGTGGAAGCTGCGCCGCTCGCGCCGGGTGCTGGTGCGTGGCACGCTGACCCGGGGCGGCGTGGAGCCGGTGCGGGTCACCTGCCGGGAGTGTGACGGCTCGGGCCATGAGCAGTAACCCGGCGGCGGCCCTGTTGGTGCAGTCCTGGTTCCCCGGCCATGCCTCGGCGGTCCCGCAGGCGCGTCGGTTCGTCGCGGATGTGCTGGGCGAGGGCTTCCCGGCGCGTGATGAGGTGCTGTTGCTGGTGAGTGAGGTCGCGGCGAACGCGGTCCGGCACAGCGCGTCCGGCGATGGCGGCGAGTTCGAGGTGGCTGTCTGGGTGACCGGCGGCATGGTGCGCGTGGAGATCGGCGACCAGGGCGGCGCGTCCGAGCCTCGCCTGGCCGACGACGGTGTATCGGCGGATGCGCTGACCGGCGGGCGGGGGCTGCGGATCGTCGATGCGCTGGCCACCAAATGGGGCCACGCGGGTGACGAGTTGGGCCGCGTGGTCTGGTTCGAGGTGGAATCCCCGTGAGCACGGCCGCGGGGGCCGGGCCGTTGCGGTTCGCGGTGCCTGAGCGGCATCGGTTCCGTGAGCTGCAGGCGCTGGAAGATGCGGTCAACTACCGACTGGCGCGGCTGATGGCCCCTTGCGCCCGGTGCGAGCCCGGCTTGCCGGATAGCCGGTGCGATGAGCATGCTTGCGACGTGGCGCTGATCGCCGGGTACCTGGAGGCGGCGCGGGCCACGATGGCGGCACTGTCCCGGGCCACATCCAGCAGGCGGGCGGGACGGGCTCCGGTGGCACGCGGCGATAGTGATGGGCACGGGGCGTGACAGCCCGGCTGGTCGTCCGCTAATCTGCTTGGGTAGCCAAGTGCCTGGCTGCTTGTCCACGCCGTGTGAGGCGCTGTCATGCCGTATGAGTACACGCCGCCGAAGTACGCGCAGGTGATCGCGGAGCTGCAGCGGCGGATCGAGAGCGGGGAGTACCCGCCCGGCTCGCTGATGCCCAGCGAGCATCAGCTATCGGGGGAGTTCGGGATCGCCCGGCCGACCGTGGTCCGGGCGCTGCGGGTGCTGCGCCAGGAAGGCTGGATCGAGACCCGGCAGGGCAAGGGCAGTTTCGTCCGCGGCCGTCCCGCCCTCGCCGGGGTCACCGCGGACCGGCGCGGGCAGGCCGAGCTGGATCGCGATGAGGCCCGGGAAGGCGGCGAGCTGGTCAGCACCGGCCTGGCCGCCCCGCCCCGCCGGATCGCCGCGCTGCTGGGCTGGCCCGAAGACCGGGAACTGGTCTGCCGCAGGCGGCTGACCCGCCTCGACGGCGAACCCTCCGAGCTGGTCACCTGGTGGTTCCCCCCGGACCTGGCCGACGGTACCGGCCTGACTGAGGCTGACCCGGTGCGCGGGAGCGTGCGAGCGCTGCTGGCCCGGCAGAAAGGCGTCCGGGTGGATCACGTGGTCGAGCAGGTGACTGCTCGCCACCCCGCCACGCACGAGGCCAGGCTGCTCCGGATCACGCAGTCCGCAGCCGTCCTGGCGCTGTACGTGGTGGCGCGGGATGCGTCCGGGGAGCCTCTGTTCGCGCTGGATGTGGCCATGCCGGGGGACCTGCATGAGCTGGAGGACGCCTACCCGATCGGGTAGAAGTCCCTTCCCCCGGTTTCTGATTGCTTGACTAACCAAGTGCCCGGGTCGTACCTTGGTCTAACTTAGATAACCAAGCAGTCAAGCAATGTGGTGGGTTCATGGCAGTACAGGGTCCGATCCCGGTCGAGTTCGCGTCGGTGTTCCCGCGTGGGGTGTTCGCGGTGGGGCCGTTCGAGCCGGTGCGGGACTTCGAGGCGTCCAAGGGCGGCCGGTTCGTCCAGTCCAAGGACAAGGCATCGGGGCTGCCGCTGTGGCAGGCCGATGTCATCGACGCTGACCCGCAGGCGCGGGACAAGACGGTGCGGGTGAAGATCCCGGCGGCGGATGCGCCGGTGCTGCCCGCGCCGCATCCGGGGATGCCGTTCGTGCCGGTGGAGTTCGCCGGGCTGACGGTCACCCCGTATGTGAACCAGGCCGGGCGGCTGGCCTACTCCCTCAAGGCGTCCGGGGTGCGCGTTCCGCCTCGTGGCGGCCGCGGGGGCGCGGATGTGAAGGACGGTGCGGCGTGAGCGGCCGGAGGTCGTTCACCTCGCTCTGCGTGGGTGCGGGCGAGGACGCGGAGGTGCGGTGCATCACCTGCCCGGGTGAGGGGCCGATCCTGTCCCTGGATGCCGGGCCGGTGAGCGTGAGCCTGTCGGTGGCTGGGCGCACGCAGATGTGCTCCTGGGGTGCCGAGTTCGCCCGCACGTTAGCGCGCGAGGCGCAGCGGTTCGCCGAGGAGTGCGAGCGGATGCACGCCGCTCAGGCAGGGTCCGGTGCCGCCGCGGGTGACGCGGGCTGATGCCCGGCGGGGTGGCAGGAAGTTGGCGCTTCCTGCCACCCCTGGTTTCTCCCTCCCCATCCCACCGGCAAGGAAGAGGCATCATCGTATGCGCAGCAAGATTTCCGGTGAGCAGTACGCCCAGGTAGACAACGCTGATCCATTCGCGGCCCCGGCATGGCGGTCCCCGGTGCACCGCACCCCCGAATGGATCATCTGGCTGGTCCAGCTCGCCCGGCTGCTGGTGCGGGTGATCTGGTTCCTGATCCGCCACCCACTGCTCGACGCTGCCGCCGGGATCGTGGCCGCCACCTGGGCTAAGACGGGCTGGCCGGGCGTGGTGGTCCTGGTGACCGCCGCTGTCGCCGTGCTGGTCATGCTGCGGATCTGGTGGCCGGACTGGTTCGCCCGGCTGGTCACGGTGCCGGCGCGGTGCCGGTGGCGGTGGCTGGCCTACCGGCGACGCTGGCAGGCCGTCATGACCATCAGCGGCCTGGCCCCGGCCTACCGGGGACGGATCACTCTCCCGGTGCTCGGCAAGGTCCAGGCGGGTCCGTGCGCGGACCTGGTGACCGTGCGGCTGGTCTCCGGGCAGTCACCCAAAGCGTTCGCCGACCGGGCCGAAGCGCTGGCCCACGGGTTCGGGGTCCGCTCGTGCCGCATCCGCACCGCCCGCCCCGGCCGGGTCGTCCTGGAACTGGTCCGGCGGGATGCGCTCGCGGCGGTCATCCCGGCCCTGCCGATCCCGGCCGTGCCGGATCTGCGGGCGCTGCCGGTCGGACGGCGGGAGGACGGCGGGCTGTTCACGATCCGGCTGCACGGTACGCACCTTCTGATCGCGGGCGCGACCGGCGCTGGTAAGGGCTCGTACCTGTGGGGCCTGGTGCGGGCCATGCTCCCGGCCATGGCGGCCGGGCTGGTGCGGGTCCATGCGTGTGATCCGAAGCTGATGGAGCTGGCGTTCGGCCGGGCCATGTTCGAGGAATTCGGCAAGTACGCCGCCGACCCGGCCGACATCGCCGACCTGCTCGAAGCCAACGTCGCCGGCATGCAGGCCAGAGCGGCACGGTTCGCGGGGCGGCAGCGCGACCACACACCGACAGCGGCGGACCCGTTCGTGGTGGTGCTGGTCGATGAGGTCGCGTTCCTGACCGCCTACCAGGCCGACCGCAAGCTCAAGGAACGCATCCTCGCCGGCCTGGCCACCCTGACCACGCAGGGCCGGGCGGTCGGCTACTGCGTCGTGGCCGCGCTCCAAGACCCCCGTAAAGAAGTGCTCAACATCCGCAACCTGTTCCCCGACATTATCTGCAGTGCATTTTTGGGTGTCTACGACGTAGCTGAAGGGGCCTTCGAGCTGCGTCGCAGACACGTTATCTAAAGCGGTGGCCACGACGCACCGGAAGCAGTGTGACCCCGTGACCTGCGCTAATCCCCTTGTTGCTGCCGCTTTTTGCTCCGTGTCCCGCACGGGAACGCTCCGCAGCGACATGTCTACGACGCGGAAGTCCTGGTCACGCAGGGAATCTGCGGGAGGGCTTCAGATAAAGTTCAAGATCGCGCTGCGGCTGGATGAACCGGCGCAGGCCGACCTGGTGCTCGGCGACGGTGCGCGGGATCGCGGCGTGCTGTGCGATGAGATCGCCGCCGACCCGGCCACCGGCGCCGGAGTGGGCTATGTCCGGCTGGAAGCTGATCCTGACCCGGTACGGGTGCGGGCCGCGTTCGTCACCGACGACGACATCCGGGCCATGACCGCCGCCGTCACCGACCCGGCCGGGGAGCCCGCCCCGGCGGCAGGCGAGGCGCGATGATCACTGGCTGGCTGTCTTCGGAGGACTGCCCCGACTGCGGAGGCCCGCTGCTCGATGTCAGCACCGATGACCGGTTCATCACCCTGGAGTGCCCCGGCTGCGGCTACGCCGTCCACTGGCACGCCACCCCACCTGACCCCGACCCCGACCCCGGCGAGGCGGAGGCTGAATGACACCAAAGACCACCAGAGCTGAGCGGCTGGCCATGCCGCTGGCCCGCGACGCGGTACGCGACCTGGCTATCACGCACGGCGGGTGCGTGCGGTCGGTGCAGCTACGCCGCACCGACCTGCACACCGGAAAGGCCGAACCGGTGCTCGTCCCGTGCGGGCACACCCTCGCCGCCGTCTGCCCGTCTTGCGCTGAACGCGCCCGGGTGCTGCGGGCGGCGCAGTGCCGGGAAGACTGGCACCTCGACCGTGAGCCCGTCGTCCAGGCCGACGCGGCCGACGACGCACAGCGCATGTGGATCGAGATGCGTTCCGACATCCAGCGGCAGCGCGATCACGCCGAGTCGGCCGGGCGCGACACGGCCGAGGATGACGAGCTGATCGGCGAACTGGATGAGGAGATCACCCGGTCGGGGATGCGCGGCAACGTGCTCCCCGCCCGGCCGGTCCGCCGCCACCGATCCACCCGGCACCGCCGGGATGCCCCGGACCTGCCCCGGCGGAAGGTCACCCCGCGCACGATCGGCAAGACGTATGAGGCCAAGGACGGCAGGACGTTCCGCCCGTCGATGTTCATCACCTTGGCCTGCCCGAGCTATGGCCGCGCGCAAAGCGACGCCACCCCGGCCGACCCGGACCGCTACGACTACACCCAGGCGGCGCGGGATGCGCTGCACTTCGCGGCGCTGTTCGACCGGTTCATCCAGAACCTCCGGCGCTTCCTCGGCTATGACGTCCAGTACTTCGCGGCCGTCGAACCGCAACGGCGCCTCGCCCCGCATATCCACATCGCCATGCGCGGCACCCTGTCCCGCACCGAACTGCGCCAGGTGCTCGCCGCCACCTACCACCAGGTCTGGTGGCCACCAACCAGCCAGGTGAAGCACGACGACGGCAACTTGCCCGTGTGGCACGACGCCAGCGGCAATTACCTCGATCCGGCCACCGGGGAGGTGCTGCCCACCTGGGACGAAGCACTGGATGCCATCGCCCCCGACGATGAGCCGCTGCACGTGGCCCGATTCGGGGAGCGGTTCGACGCCCAGGGCGTCATCGCAGGATCGCGGGATGCGAACCGGTGCATCGGCTACCTGACCAAGTACCTGACCAAGCACGTCGCCGACTGCCACCAAGCACGGACCCCAGCCCAGCACGAACACGCCGAGCGGCTGGCCGACGCGCTCCGCTACGAGCCGTGCTCACCGACGTGCGCGAACTGGCTGCGCTACGGCGTCCAGCCCAAGAATCCCCGGCCCGGCCTGCGTCCCGGGCACTGCCGGGGTTAGGCGCACCGCCATGAGCACCTCGGCTATGCCGGGCGCCGTGTCCTGGTCTCCCGCAAATGGTCCGGCAAGACCCTGGCCGACCATCGCGCCGACCGCCGCGAATGGCTCCTGGCCACGCTCGGGCTCCCCGCTGCCGACCCGGCCCGCTACACCTGGGAACCCGTCACTCCCGGCGACCACGACCACATGCCCAACGCCCAACGGCTGCTGCACGTCGTCGCCGACCGCCAGCGCTGGCACGCCGCGCTCACCCTCGCCCGGGCCAGAGCCAGCGGCCAGCCGATCCCCGAACTTCCGCCAACCGGGAGGGCGGCGTAGTGAGCAAAAGTATGACCCTGTCCGAACTGCTGGCCATGCCCGTCACCGTCGATATCGGGACTGCTGCACGAGCGCTTGGCTTGGGCCGCTCCACCGGTTACGAGCTTGCCCGGCGGGGCGAGTTCCCCTGCCGTGTGCTGCACGTAGGCAGTTCCTACCGGGTGCCAACGGCCGAGCTGCTGCGCACTCTGGGCATCGACCCCATCAGCCAGCGGAAAACCCAACCTGCCCGGCCCAGTCCCGAAGATCCGCGATATGCCGAAGCAGGCCAAAGCCATCCGCGGTGAGCCGGTATCCCGATCCGCGTTCATGCTCGACCAGGCGAGCGGCGCGCAACTCGCGCAGGCGCTGGGTGAGCACACTGGTCGACATGTCCGGGGCTCGGGCGGCCAACTCCCGGTAGGTCAGCCCACCGGCCCGCAGCTCCCAAACCACGCGCAGCGCCCATCTGCGGCCGAGCACATCGAACAACGCGAGCACAGCGGCATCGGCTGCCTCATCTGCCACGTTCGGCACACCAGCTCCTTAGCTGACCCAGCCACCAGGCAACACCGTAGCGGGGGCCTACCGCTGGCGTTCTCACACAGCCAATCAAATGCCTCGATTTCCGATGCCAACCATGAGATGATTATTGCATCTGATTCCGATGCATCGCCGTCCAGTGGTGCACACCTACAGGAGGAGCAATGAAAGATCCAATCCACAAGATCACGCTGCAAGGCGGGTCGGTCCGGTACCGCCTCGTCGTGGATGTCGGCCGGGACGCTAACGGCAAGCGCAAGCAGCTCACGCGGACCTTCGACACCCAGCGTGAAGCCCGCGACGAGCTGGCCAAAATCCGGCATGAGACGAACCTCGGCACGTACGTCAAGCCGTCCAAGGAGACGCTGAACTCCCACCTAGACGGCTACCTCAAAGGCGCCACCCGCGGTCGCCGCGCCTCGACCAAGCGCAACTACCAGGATGCGCTCAGGCCGGTCCGCGAACGGTTGGGCAACCGGCCGCTCCAGTCCATCACCAAGGCCGACATCGAAGACCTGATGGACTGGATGCTCACCGCGGGCCGCAGGCGCGGCGGCAAGCCAGGCACCGGGCTCTCTGGACGGACCGCCCGGCTCACCCTGGGACGGCTCACCGCCGCCCTGGAGATGGCCGTCCTCGAAGGCAAGCTCGTCCGCAACGTGGCCAAGCTGGTCACGCCACCCGAGTACACCCCGTGCGAACGCGAGACGTGGAGCAAGGCCGAGGTGAAGAAGTTTCTCGGCAAAGCTCGCCGGGACCGGCTGCACGCCGCCTGGCGACTGTCCCTCTACGGCCTGCGCCGCGGGGAAGTCCTGGGCCTGCGCTGGTCAGACATCGACCTCAAGGCCAAGACGCTGACCGTCAGCCAGGCCCGGGTCCTGGTCGAGTACCGGGTGCTCATCGAGGAACCGAAGTCACGCAACGGCAAGCGGACACTGCCGCTCGATGACGAGATGGTCGCCGCGCTCACCCTGCTGCGCAAGCTCCAGATGGAGGAGAGCGCGGTGGCGGCTACCGCGTATCAGGCCGGGCTCGCCGATCTCGACTGGTACCAAGGCGGCGAGTACGTCGTCACCGACGAGCTGGGCACGCCGGTTCACCCCGAGTGGTACTCGGACGAGTTCGGGCGGCTGCTCAAGCGGGCGGGCCTGCGCCGGATCACCCTGCACGACTCCAGGCACACGACCCTGACGCTCATGGAGCACGCGGGCGTCCCGATCTCCATCGTCAGCAAGTGGGCCGGTCACTACGACTCCGCCTTCACGCAGAAGACCTACGTCCACGCCAGCGACGACGACCCGCACCAGGGCCGAGCCGCACTCGCCAAGATTCACAAGATCGCCTAGCACCTGTGAGAAATTGTGAGACGCCCGGCCCCCGGCAGCAAAACAGGGCCTCGCTCACGACTGAGAACAAGACCCTGACCTGCGGCTGCGGTGGCGCGCTCGGAGGGACTCGAACCCCCAACCTTCTGATCCGTAGTCAGATGCTCTATCCGTTGAGCTACGAGCGCTGGTGCCGGAACAGTTTACGGCACCAGGCACCCGTGCCGCGCCAGTCGCCGTCTACTGCCTGGCTGCCGGAAAGGCCGGCTGGGCGCCGACCCCGGGGCCCACCAGGCGCCGACCCGCGCACACCCGGCCTGAGGTCAGGGGCTGGCCGCGGAGTCCTGCTGCGGCATCGGCTCGTGGCCCCAGCCTTCACCAGCATCCAGTTCGTGCCGCCACGGCGGCTCGGCACCTGCCCTGCCGCAGGTCAGCGATGCGACACGGGCAGCCGCCGTGACGGCGGCCAGCAGGACCGGGGAATCGGCCAGGTTCTCCCCGGTCAGCCCGTGCTCGACCCACCAGGCCAGGAACGCGCCCCCGAACGCGTCGCCGGCGCCGACGGTGTCCACCACGTCGACGGGCGGCACGGGCACCGAGAACTGGCCACCGGTGGTGAACGCCCGGATCGACGCGGGACCGTCGGTGACCAGCACGCAGCGGGCGCCCCAGCCCAGCAGGGTCCGCGCGGCTTCCGGCACCCCGCTGCCTGGCGCCAGGAAGGCCAGGTCTTCCGTGCTCGTCTTGAGGATGTCCGTCCGGGGCAGGATGCGGCGGAGCCGGCCCCGGAAGGCATCGGCGTCCGGGGTGGCCTGCGCCCGCCAGTTGGGATCGATCAGCAGCAGCGCCGACCGGGGCAGGTTCCGCACGAGGTGCTCCAGCGCGGCAGCCATGGGCTCCACGACGAGGCCGAGCGAGCCGATATGCAAGGCCGCGATGTCGGCCTGGAGTTCGCGCCCGGCTGTCGGCTCGTCCAGCATGAAGCCAGCGGTCCCGGCCAGGTGAAACCAGTACTGCGGGATCCCGTGCCCGCTGATCGCCACGATGGCCAGCGTGGTGGGCTCAGCCACCCGGTCGGGGAGCGCCAGGTCCACCTGGTCCCTGAGGAGTTTCTCGGTGAGCACCTGGCCGAACGGATCGGCCGAGAACCGGCCGAGGAAGCGCGTCGGCTGGCCCAGCCGGGCAATCGTCCGCGCGGCGTTGAAGGGGCCGCCGCCCGGGCTGGCATGCACCTGCCCCTGCGGCCCGACGATCAGATCGATGAGGCTCTCCCCGGCGACCAGGATCATCGGTCGCCGCCAGCCACTCTCCGCAGCAGCGCTACCCGGGTGCCGCCGTTTGCTGTGTCACATCGCATGAGGGCTCCTGTGTATGGCCTGCCCGGGACGGGCTGGCACGGCGCGGTGCCAGCCCTTGCCAGGATCTCAGCCCGGGGCCATGTCCACGAACCGGCTGTAGTGCCCCTGGAAGGCCACCGTCACCGTCGCGGTCGGCCCATTCCGGTGCTTGGCCACGATCAGGTCGGCCTCCCCGGCGCGTGGCGACTCACGCTCATAGGCGTCCTCCCGGTGCAGCAGGATCACCACGTCGCTATCTTGCTCAATGGAGCCGCTTTCACGCAGGTCAGAGAGCAGGGGTTTCTTGTCGTTGCGCTGCTCGGGTCCCCGGTTCAGCTGGGAGATGGCGATCACCGGGACGCCGATCTCCTTGGCGAGGAGCTTGAGCGAGCGGGACATCTCCGACACCTCCTGCTGCCGGTTCTCCACCCGCTTGGGCGAGCTCATCAGCTGCAGGTAGTCGATGATCACAAGCTTGAGGCCCTGACGCTGCTTGAGGCGGCGGCACTTGGCCCGGATCTCCATCATGGACATGTTCGGCGAGTCATCGATGTACAGCGGCGCGTCCACCACCTCGCTCATCCGCCGGGCCAGCCTGGTCCAGTCCTCCTCGCCCATCTGCCCGGTCCGCATGCTGTGCAGGGACACCCGGGACTCGGCGGACAGCAGCCGCATGGTGATCTCGTTGCGGCTCATTTCCAGGCTGAAGATCACCGTCGGCAGGCTGTGCTTGATCGCCGCTGACCGGGCAAGATCCAGGGCCAGGGTCGATTTGCCAATGGCCGGCCTGGCCGCGATGACGACCATCTGGCCTGCGTGCAGGCCATTGGTGAGGGCGTCCAGGTCCGCGAACCCGGTCGGCACCCCGGTCATGGTCCCGCTGTGGCCCTCGATCGCCTCAAGCTCGTCCAGGGCACCCGGCATGATCTCGGAGAGAGCCAGGTAATCCTCGCTGACCCTGCGCTCCGTCACCCCGTAGACCTCAGCCTGCGCCCGGTCGACCAGTTCGTCGGCCTCGCCGTCGCCTGAGTACCCCAGCTGCACGATGCGGGTGCCGACCTCGACGAGGCGGCGCAGGATCGCCCGCTCACGGACGATCCTGGCGTAGTAACCGGCGTTGGCTGCGGTGGGCACTGACGCGATGAGCGTGTGCAGGTACGTGGGACCGCCCACCCGGGCCAGCTCGCCCCGCTTGTTCAGCAGGTCCGAGACAGTCACCGGGTCGGCCGGCTCGCCCCGGCCGTACAGCTCCAGGATGGCCTCATGCACGATCTGGTGCGCGGGGCGGTAGTGATCATCTGGCCGGATGGTCTCCATGACGTCGGAGATGGCGTCCTTGGACAGCAGCATCCCGCCGAGAACGCACTGCTCCGCAGCCACATCATGCGGTGGGGTGCGATCGAAACCCTCCCCCCGGGGAGCCATCTCGGCAACGCTCACCAGCAATCACCTCCCCGTGGTCCAGAGCGCGCCGGGTCGAGCCCCAGCACCGGCGGTCAACCCTGTTGTAGTCGGCCGGTCTGACAGTTTGGTTCTGGTCCGCCGCGGCGTCCAATCGTGCTGTGCACAGGTCTGTGGACAGGCTGTGCAGACACGCCGCCCGCACTGTGCGCAGCCTGGGGACACACCTGGGGACGACGCCGGAGCGGATGCCCGGCAGACGCGCGCTGCCTGCGGTTATGCCGTCCACCGGATGTGTGCGGAAAAAACTTCGGCATGCTCCGTCCATCCACACGGAAGCAGAAGTTATCCACATACGGAACGTGACGGCGAACGTCAACCGCGCTCGGGCGCGCCCTCCGGGGTGTCACGCGTCACCACTCCCCGGCGAGCCCGCCGTCCTCCCGGGAACACCACCGGAACAGACCGGGAGCCTCTCCGCAAAGCCCGGCGATCATGACACCCGCGGCCCTAGGATTCGAGCATGTGTTCGACGATTGATCCGCGGCTCGCCCTGATCGGCACGGCAATCGAGGAACTGGCGGAGGAAGCCCGCGCGAACGCAGCCGCCGACGGGTCGGACACCATGGCCGAGCGCCTTGCGGGCGTCTGGGCGATGGTCGCGGACCTCGACCCGGCGCTCGCGCAGCGCCTGGCGCGGTACACTGCGGCCGACTGACCCAGTCAGCGCCGCTTCCCCGCATCACTGCGGTGCATTGTGTGTCCCCGGCGAGCCAGAAAGCACCGCACTGATAAAAGGCACCGCACTGATGCGGCCGCCGACCGCCAGACCGCGCCCAGACACGCGCCTACGCGACCGCCAGCCACGCAGCAGCCAGGCCCAGGGCGGCAACCCGTCCGGGCCTGGCTGTGCTCAGCCTCCGCTGACTTCCACGTCCAGGGTCGCGCTGACCTCGGGGTGCAGCCGGACCGTGACCTGGTGCGTCCCGACGGTACGGATCGGATTGCCGACCTCGATGCGCCGCCTGTCGAGTTCCGGGCCGCCGGCGGACTTGACCGCGGCGGCGATGTCCGCCGGGCTCACCGAGCCGAACAGCCGGCCGGCCGCGCCCGCCCGGACCTGCAGCCTGACGGTGAGCGCGCCGAGCCTGCGGGCGGCCTCCCGGGCGTCATCGAGGCTGCGGATGTCACGGGCTGACCGCGCCCGCTTGATCAGCTCGATCTGCTTCTCGCCGCCGCGGGTCCAGCGCATGGCAAGCCCACGCGGGACGAGGTAGTTGCGGCCGTAGCCGCCAGCCACTTCGACCACGTCACCGGGCGCACCAAGGCCGGTGACCTCGTTGGTGAGGATCAGCTTCATCGGTGTGCGGCTCATTGGTATGCGGCCTTCCCCGGCATCAGCGTGCCGTGCTCGTGTACGGCAGCAGCGCCATCTCGCGGGCGTTCTTGATCGCCTTGGCGACGTCCCGCTGATGCTGCGTGCAATTCCCGGTGACCCGGCGGGCCCGGATCTTGCCACGGTCGGAGATGAACTTCCGCAACAGCCCGGTGTCCTTGTAGTCCACGTAGGAGATCTTCTCCTGGCAGAACAAGCAGACTTTCTTCCTGGGCTTGCGAATCGGTGCTTTCGCCATCATGGTGCTCCTGAAGAGAGCCCCGCTCCACGCGGGGATGGTCGGGTGGTTAATTGTCCGGGCTTGGCTTTACTGGCCGGGCGCGGGCTGCCTGAGCGCGGGCTGCCTCGCCGGGGCCGGGCTCAGAAGGGTGGCTCGTCGGACGATCCCTCGCCGCCGAATCCGCCGGACGGATCGGATGACGCCCAGGGGTCCTCAGCGGCGCGGCCACCGGACGATCCACCATACCCGCCGGATCCCCCCTGGGATCCGCCCTGGCCGCCGCCCCCGGGACCGCCCTGGCCGCCGCCCCCGAAGCCGCCCCCGGGGCCGCCGCCGCCGGACCGGTTGGACCTGGTGACCTTGGCGGAAGCGTTGCGCAGCGACGGGCCGACGTCGTCCACTTCTACCTCGTAGACGACTCGCTTCTCGCCTTCCCTGGTCTCGTAGGAGCGCTGCCGCAGCCGTCCGGTGACGATCACCCGCATGCCGCGCTGCAGGCTCTCGGCGACGTTCTCGGCCGCCTGCCGCCACACGTTGCAGGACAGGAACAGGCTGTCGCCGTCCTTCCACTCGTTCGTGGCCTTGTCCAGGAACCGGGGGGTGGAGGCCACCCGGAAGCTGGCCACCGGCTGGCCGGTCGGGGTGTAGCGCAGTTCTGGATCGCTGACGAGATTGCCGGCGACCGTGATCTGGGTATCGCCTGCTGCCATCGGGGTTACTCCCGGTCCTTCAGAGGGTGTGTCGGGTGTCGCGCTCGCGGCCGGGGATCAGTGCTGTTCCGGGCGCAGGATCTTCGTCCGCAGGACGGCCTCGTTCAGGCTGAGCTGACGGTCGAGTTCGTGCATGGTGCCCGGCTCCGCGACCATGTCGATGACAGCGTAGATGCCATCGGCCTTCTTCTCGATCTCATAAGCGAGCCGACGCCGTCCCCACACGTCAATCTTGTCCACGCTGCCGCCCGCGGTCGTGACCACCGAGAGGAACTGGTCGAGTGACGGCTGGACGGTCTGCTCTTCGAGCGAAGCATCGAGGATGATCATCATCTCATAGCGGCGCATGCTGGAACATGCCTCCTTTGGACTGATGCGGCCACGGTCTCTCCGCGGCAGGAGGGGGCCACCACACTGGGCCGGCGAGAACGCCGGTAGCGGTCGTAGCCGAGCCAGCTTACCAGGGCACCTGCGCCGGCTGGCCCAGGATTCCCGCGGCCCGGCAGCGGGAACAGACCCGGTAGATCCCGTCACCGGGCAGGATTTCCGAGAGGGTGACCGTCATGCCCCAAGCCGCCGGAGCCGGAATGCCCCAGTCCGCCAGGGCCCGGGTGCATGTGCGGCTGCCGCGCCTCACGCTGAACAGCGACGGCAGGAGGCACCCCGTTGAGAATGTGCTCAGCGTCTTCACGCTGGTCGCCGGCGTGGCGGCGCTCGCCTTCGGCTTCCTGGCTGACACCCGTGGCGTGGCCGCGTGGGCCCATGTCGCGGCCGCGTGGCTCGGCCTGGCCGCGCTCGGCATCGGCCTGTACAGCCAGCTCGTCTCGGCGACCAGGCAGGAGCGGATGCTCATCGTGACCGGCCTCGTCGCGGCCTTCGTGGGGGTGAGCCTCGGCCTCGCGCACGGCGGCCTGCTGCCCTGATCGCGGGACGCCGCGCGGACCCGGCTGGCCCGCGCGAACGGGTGCGGCACCGTAGAGGGCCCATTCATGCAGTTCCCAGGTCGGTGTGGATGTGGCTCATGCGCCTGGCGGGTCATCTGGGATTAGGGATCGTGGGTCCGGCGGCGGGCGCACGTGGCGAGGGCGCCGCCGGAGGGCGGCGGGCGAACGGATCCTCGCGTTGGCCACTAATGTCGGGGGCATGGTGAGCATCGGACCCCACGTGCACGACGAGGAACCCCTTGCAGCGGCGGCCGCCACGAAGTCCCGGGTGGTCCAGTTCTTTCTCGGTGACCCGCAGGGCTGGGCGAAGCCGAGCTTCCCGGGCGGGGACCCGGACGCCCTGCGCGCCGCCCTCGCCGAGGCGGATGTGCAGGCGTTCATCCACGCCCCGTACCGGATCAACGTGGCCAGCACGAACAACAGGATCCGGATTCCCAGCCGCAAGCTCCTCGGCCAGCAACTCGCGGCCGCCGCGGCGATCGGCGCCAAGGGCCTGATCGTGCATGGCGGCTACGTGACCGCCGACGCGGATGTTGCCGAAGGCTACGAGAACTGGCGCAAGGCGGTGGAGCGGATCGACCGCCCGGTGCCGATGCTGATCGAGAACACCGCGGGCGGCGACCACGCGATGGCGCGCGGCCTCGACGCGGTTGCCAGGCTGTGGGACGCGATCGGGGACGCGGGCGCGGACGAGGCCGGCGAGGTCGGGTTCTGCCTGGATACCTGCCACGCCTTCGCCAGCGGCGAGGATCTCGGCGGCATCACCGACCGGGTGAAGGCGATCACCGGCCGGATCGACCTGGTGCACTGCAACAACTCCCGTGATGAGTTCGGCTCTGGCCGGGACAGGCACGCGGGGATGGAAAAGGGCACCATCGACCCGGCGCTGCTGGTCGACCTGATCCGGGCGGCCGGAGCGCCGGTGATCTGCGAGACGCCGGACCCGGGCACGGACATCCGGTGGCTGCGCGAGCGGCTCGGCGACGGCTGAGTCACGCCACGCCCCAGCCGCGAAGCCGGCGCAGGAGGACCAGCCGCGAAGCCGGCGCGGCAGGACCCGGCTCAGGGCCGGGCGGGAGCGGCCTCCGGGCTGCGCTGGCGGCGCAGGCCCAGCTCGAGCACGAAACGGTCAGCGGCGCCGGCCAGCACGCCGCCCGCCGGGTCGTCCGCATCACCCGCCCGCACCACGTCGTGAGCGGGCTGGAGGATATCCCGGACCACCAGGCCGCAGAGCACCAGGACAGTGCAGAACCTGGCGAGCAGGGCGGCGAAATACAGCCCGCTGCCGATGCCGCCCACCTCCGCGAAGGTAGGCCCGGACACCGACACGGTGATCAGGTACGCCCAGATCGCGAAGAAATACCCTGCCTCCGCGAGTTGCCAGGCCGCGTAGGCACCGAGCCGGGGCCTAGCGAGCACGACGAGGGGCGCCAGCCAGACCACGTACTGCGGGGACCACACTTTGTTGGACAGCAGGAACGCGGCCAGGGTGAGGAAGAACAGTTGCGGCACCCGGGGGCGCCGGGGCGCCGCCAGGGTGAGCAGCCCGATGAGCACACAGGCACCGATGAATACACCTGCGGAGATCACGTTGAGGCTGCTCACGCTTGTCGTGCCGACGAACGGCCAGCGCTCCGTCTGGAAGAAGTACCAGATCGAGCCCCAGTCAGCCGACCGTGTCTCGCTGAGCCGGTAGAAGCGGTCCCAGCCGGCCGGCGCGACGATCATCACCGGGACGTTGACCGCGAGCCACGCCACGGCGGCCGACCCAGCCGTCACCCAGAAGTCCCGCATCCGGCCGGCCCGCAGGCACAGCAGCAGCAGCGGGCCGAGGAAAAGCAGCGGGTAGAACTTGGTGGCCACGGCAAGGCCGATGAGCACCCCGGCCAGGACGCCCCGCCGCGCCGCCCAGGCCGCCATGCCGAGCATGACCAGGCCCATCGCGATCAGGTCCCAGTTGATGAACGCGGCCAGGATCACCGCGGGTGCCAGCGCCACCCCGAGTGCCGTCCACCGGCGCGACCGGCCCGCCAGGTACGCCGTGGCCAGTACCCCCGCGATCGCGAAGATGGTGAGCAGCACGGCGGTGAGGTCGAAGAACTCACGGCCCCGGGTGAACGGATCACTGATCGGCCGTACCAGCCAGGCGACCAGTTGCATGGCCCCGCCGATGAGCACCGGGTACTCCACCGGGTGGCCGACGTAGGGGACCTTCCCCGAGGAAAGGCCCTCGCCGAAGTACAGCGGGTATATGTCGGTGTAGCAGTGCGCCTGGAACTGGGTGAGGTACCCGTTCCAGGCGCCCGCACGGCAGGCCCACTTGTTGGTCAGCCCGAGCGCTGATCCCACGAGGGTCGCGGTGACCAGCGCGGTCACCGAGCCCGCGGCCAGCGCGAGCCAGCCCGCCCGGGGATGCTGCCCGGCCTGCGGCCCCTCGCCGGTCAGGCCGGCTCCTGCTTCTGTCACCCACGCTCCGTATCGGCTCTCAGGTCCCGGATGGTTGTGGCGCCGGCCGGGGCCTCGGCCTACCCGCTCTTCGACTTGCCGGCGCCACCGGTGGCCGTGGGATTCGGCAGCGGTGCGGTCGGGAAGGGATTCGGCGAGGTGGGGGTCGGAGTCGGGCTGGGGGCCTGGCCCTGGTTCCCGTGGCAATGCCGACCGAAGAAGAAGCCCTGGCACGTCGTGGTCGGCGTCGGCGTCGGCTTCACCTTGGGCTTGGGCTTGGGCGTGTACGGCCCGAGCAGGTTCCACGCCGTGCCGCCGAAGTCCGGGGTCGCGAAGCTCTGGATGGACAGCGGGCTGAACTCCTTCTCGGCGAAGTTGTGCCAGATGGAGGCGGGCCACTGACCGCCGTAACCCTGCAGCCCGCCCACTCCGTAGAGAGTCTGGATGCCGGCCGGCGGCGCGCTCTCCTGGTTGGCCGCCGCCGCGCAGCCGACCACGTTCGCGGGGCAGCCCTGCTGGTTGGTGAACATGCCGACGGCCAGGGAGAACTGCGGGATCGAGCCGATGAAGAACGCCGACTGGGACAGGTTGGTGGTCCCGGTCTTCGCGATGATCGCCCGGCCGTCGGCCAGCCCGGCGTTGGGCGCGGTGCCGCCGGGCTTGGTGTCGAACGTGAGCGCGTAGTCCACGTCGGACGCCTCGGCGGGTGTCAGCACCTGGCGCTGCGCCAGCTTCGCGTTGGTGGTGTCCATCCCATTGCTGCTGACGATCTGCAGGATCACGTGCGGGTCCACGTACATGCCGTTGTTTGCGAGGGTGGCGAACGTGGTGGCCTGCTCTTCCACGGTCAGTGACGCCTGGCCGAGCGCGCTGCCGACCTCGTCCCGCATCGTCTGCAGCCCGGACGCGTTGGTGTCGACCCCGAAACCCTGGGCCATTTGGACGATGTTCTGCCCGTCGGTGCCCGCGACCCGATGGTAGAGGTCGGTGTAGGCGGTGTTGAGGGATTCCGCCGACGCGGTCACCACGCTCACCCCGTTGGCCTGCGGGTCCCCCGCGTCGTTGCCGACCTCGTACCAGCTTCCCGAGTTCGCGGGCTGGGTCCGGCTCGCGTAGGTCATCGGGTCCGCCACCGGCGGTATCCACAGCGGCGAGTAGCCATCCAGCGTGCTGGTCTTGACGCTCATCCCCTGCGATCTGGCCAGCGCCAGCACATACGGCTTGAACGACGAGCCGACCTGCTCCCGGTTCTGCAGGGCCATGTCCCACTGGCAGCGGATCACGTTGCAGTTCTTGGCGTCGAAATTCGGCCCGCTGTACATGGCCCAGATCTCACCCGTCCCAGGCTGTTCCAGCACCGCGCCGACGTGCGCGGTATCCGGCAGCGGCCTGCCGTCGACCGCCATCTGGTGCTCTTCCGCGGCCACCGAGGCGTAGAGCGAGTTCATCATCGGCCGGCTGAACGTGGTGACGATGCGCAGCCCGCCGTTGTCGATCTGCGCCTGCGAGTAGTGATAGGTGGTCTCAAGCTCGTTCTGCACGGCCTGCATGATGTAACCGCGGTAACCCGACCAGCTGTTGTTGAACGCCTTCACGAGCTTGGGGAACTTCTGCGCGTTCGCCCCGCTCTGGGACAGCCAGCCCTGCTGGACCATCGTGTTGAGCACGTAGTGCCAGCGGAACAGCAGCGCCTGGTAGGCGGCGCCAGCCGTCGGATCGGGGCTGTAGTAGCTGGGCGCCTGCGGCATGGAGGCGATCACCGCGGCCTGCGCGACGGTCAGCTTGCTGACCGGCACCCCGAAATAGGCCTCGCTGGCGGCGCCGAACCCGTACATGCTGACACCGGTCTGGACCGTGTTCATGTACTGGGTGAGGATCCAGTCCTTGGACTCCTCCGAGGCCAGCTTCTCCGCGACGAAGATCTCCTTGAGCTTCCGGGTGGCGGTCTGCGCGGTGCCGATCCCGGTGTAGTAGTTCCGGACGAGTTCCTGGGTGAGGGTGGAGCCGCCCTGCTGGACCGAGCCGCTGGTCAGGTCGGCGATGGCAGCGCGGATGATGCCGGTCGGCGAGATGCCGCCCTCGTTGTAGAAGTGCTTGTCCTCCGCCGCCACCATGGCGTGCTTGACCATGGCGGGGATCTGGTTCGAGCTGAGGATCTGCCGGTCCGTGCTGCCGAACATGCCGACGAGGGACTTGCCGTCGCGGAAGTAGACTCGCGACGCCTGCCCGGTGGCGAACTCCGACGCGAGGGGGATGCTCGTCTGCGCATACGCGTAGAAGCCCAGGATGACCAGCAGCACGGCGAAGCCGCCGCCGCTGATCAGCGCCATGGCGACTGCCTTCTTCCAGGTCCAGCGGCGCCACCAGTCACCCTTGCGGCGTGGCCGGCCGGGGCCGCCCCGGCCGCGGCCGTTACCGCCACCGCCGCGACCGCCACCGCCGCGACCGCCACCGCCGCGACCGCCACCGCCGCGGCCGTTTCCACCTGGGCCGTTACCGCCGGGGCCGCTGCGCATCCAGTCGGCCTGCCGCGGATCGCCGTCCCAGGAGTAGCCGGAGGCCGCCGCATGGCCCGCAGCGGGACGCCCGCCCGGGCCGTGGTCAGTGCCGAGCTGGGCGGCGAGCCGGTCCTTCGGGCTCATTCCGTCGCTGCCGTTCCGCTGTGCCCTCGCCGTCCGGGCCCTGGCTGCCCGGCGGCTGCCCCTTGCCTCGCCTTCCCGGCCCCATGGCTGGCCCGCCACCGGCTGCGCGTCGCCGGGCTGCTGGGGCCCCCACCCTGCGCCCGGATCGTTCCGCGCCCAGGCCGGCCGCGCGCCGCCCTTGCCGCTGCCGCCACCTGTACCGGACCGGCCGCTGCCGCCGCGGCGGCGGCGCCGCCCGGCATCCGTCCGGCCCGCGCTTCCGGGCGCGCGGCCCGAAGCGCCGTAGCCGCCGTCTGCCGCGGCACCGCGGTACTCCTGGTCCCGCCCGTAGCCGCGGTCAGCCCCGTCGTCCCCGCGGGGATAGCTGCTGCCGCGCCGCATAGGGTCGCCAGCGCGGCCGTTGCGGGACATGCCCGAGCGGCCCGCAGCACGGGGATCCTGGGGGGAAGCACCGGAAAAGTCTGGGTTACTCACGCGTCCTCGCTGGTTGGGTGAGGCAGTCGTGGGCGAACATCGGGCCGACCGCCGGGCCTCACGGTATCCGGTGGCGCGAGCCACCCGGCGCAGGTTAGAAATTCGTCACATCTACATAGCGCGCGCTTGACCTGCTGACCTGCGCGCCCATGGTGAGCGGCAGCTTCTTACCCGGCCATCACTCACCGGCACGAGCACGCCGACTGCGCCGGGTGCGTGGCTCGCCCGTGCCGAGAACGTAGGACGAGGCAAGGTGGTTCCAGGCACAACTTTGGCAGACCTCGACCACATACACCCGGAACTCCCCGTATTCGGACGCCATCTCCGCTAGTTCCGGTCCTTGCTTCACGCGCCCGGCGTATTGCCCGAGTTCATCCCCGTACACGTAGGTGACGTGAGTCAGCTTGGTCTTCTTGCAGATCGGGCAGGCCGTGTCCGTCGCCTCACCATGGAACTTGGCGGCCCGGAGCAGGTACGGGTGAGCATCGCAGACGTCGGCGAGCGTGGTGTGCCCGGCAAGCACGGACGCGAGCGTTGCCCGCCGGGCAAGCCCGTAATCCACGACCGATCGCCGAATCCCCATCTCCGACAGGGTACGACGGAAGCCGCACCGCACCGAGACCCGGATCGCCCCTCTCGCCAGGGAAACAACTGGTTAACGACGAGTTGCGCCACCGGCGGGCAGGGCATATCTTTACGATGTATCGGTTCGATACATCGCTTTGGCACACGGTTCTGGGCCGGCCGGCTCCTTGCCTGGTCAGCCCGGTACTGACTGGCCAGCGGGCACCGCCTGGTCAGCCAGGCCAGGTGCCGCGGGTCAGAGCCAGCCCTCCGGGCGGACGGATCAGAGCCGGCCGCTCGGGCGGACGGATCAGATCGGCCCGGACGGATCAGATCGGCCCGGACGGACGGATCAGAGTCAGCCCCCGGGCGGATTAGGAGGTGCGGGCAGGCATGGTGGGGCAACGGTCGCGCGTGCTCGAGCTCGCGGTACTGGGGCTGCTGCACGAGACGCCCATGCATGGCTACGAGCTGCGCAAGCGGCTCAACGCGATCCTTGGCGCGTTCCGGGCGTTCGGGTACGGGTCGCTGTACCCGTGCCTGAAAGAGCTGCTGGCCCAGGGGCTGATCGCAGAAGAAGCCGCGAAAGGGGGAGCGAAGCCGCTCTCCGGCCGCCGGTCGAAGATCGTCTACCGGCTGACCGCGGAAGGTAAGGAGCGGCTGCAGCAACTCCTTGCCGAGTCCGGGCCGGCCGCCTGGGAGGACGACGGCTTCGGTGTGCACTTCGCGTTCTTCGGCCAGACCCGTGCCGACATCAGGCTGCGGATCCTCGAAGGGCGGCGCACCCGGCTGGAAGAACGGCTGGACGGCGTGCGCGCAGCGGTGGCCAGGACACGGGAACGCATGGACAGCTACACCCTCGAGCTGCATCGGCATGGCCTGGAGTCCGTCGAGCGGGAGGTCCGCTGGCTCAATGAGCTGATCGCCTCCGAGCGCCAGGCGGACGCCGAACCGGAGCGGGCGCCCATGGGGTACCCGGACCGCCAGGGCGGAACTGGCGCAGCCAACCGCCGGACTGGGTCCGGAACGGCTGACTGAAAACAGCTGATTAAAAGTGAAACCTGACGCCACCATCGTGCGGCGAGAGAAGGAGTAATCCCCATGGGTTCGGTTCGGGTAGCCATTGTCGGCGTCGGCAACTGCGCCAGCTCCCTGGTCCAGGGCGTTGAGTTCTACAAGAATGCCGACCCTGGGGGCCGGGTCCCCGGGCTCATGCACGTCGCCTTCGGGCCCTACCACGTCCGGGACGTGGAATTTGTCGCCGCCTTGGATGTGGATGCGAAGAAGGTGGGCCGGGATCTCGCCGAGGCCATCGGGGCGAGCGAGAACAACACCATCAAGATCTGCGACGTGCCGCCGACCGGCGTGACCGTGCAGCGCGGCCCGACCCTCGACGGCCTGGGCGAGTACTACCAGGAGATGATCTCCGAGTCCCCGGACCCGGCGGTGGATGTGGTCCAGGTCCTCCGGGACTCCCGGGCCGACGTGCTGGTGTCGTACCTGCCAGTGGGGTCCGAGCAGGCGGACCGTCACTACGCGCAGTGCGCGATTGACGCCGGCGTGGCGTTCGTGAACGCGCTGCCCGTGTTCATCGCCTCCGACCCGGAGTGGGCGGACAAGTTCACCGCGGCCGGAGTGCCGATCATCGGTGACGACATCAAGTCGCAGGTGGGTGCCACCATCACGCACCGGGTGCTGGCGAAGCTCTTCGAGGACCGCGGTGTCGAACTGCTGCGCACCTACCAGCTGAACTTCGGCGGGAACATGGATTTCATGAACATGCTGGAGCGGAAGCGGCTGGTGTCCAAGAAGGTGTCCAAGACGCAGTCCGTCACCTCGCAGATCCCGCACGAGATGGAGAAGGCCGCTGTGCACATCGGCCCCTCCGACCACGTGCCCTGGCTGGATGACCGGAAATGGGCCTACATCAGGCTGGAGGGCCGGGCATTCGGCGACGTCCCGCTCAACCTCGAGTACAAGCTGGAGGTCTGGGACTCGCCCAACTCCGCGGGCGTGATCATTGACGCGATCCGCGCAGCGAAGATCGCCAAGGACCGCGGGATCGGCGGCCCGATCGTGTCCGCGGCGTCGTACTTCATGAAGTCCCCCCCGGAGCAGTACGCCGACGACGTCGCCCGCGACCTGGTCGAGAAGTTCATCCGCGGCGACATCGAGCGCTGACGCGGGCCGGGTGGCCGCGGCCTGTCCCACGGCCACCCGGCCCGCCGGGGTGCCGCCAGCGCCCCAGCCGACCGGCTCCCCGGGGTTTCCCCGGCTGCCTGCCACCCCGGCCGCACGGCCCGCCACACACCCCGCCACAGCCGGCTGCGCCGGGGTGGCGCGGCGCGTTACCCGCCGTAGGCTGGGCGCGTGACCGTCCTGGCCGCCGTCAAGGCGAAGCTGCGCGGCCGGGGAACCGGCTCTTCCTTCCGCGCCGACCTGCGCAGTGTCCTGCGCGAACAGGGCTTCCGTCACCTGTTCGCGACCCGGCTGATCTCGCAGGCCGGCGACGGCGTGTTCACCGCCGGCCTTGGCTCGTACGTGTTCTTCAACACCACGTCGTTCCCCAACCCCGCCTCGGCCGCCGCCGCGTTCGCCGTCCTGTACCTTCCGTACTCACTGGTCGGCCCGTTCGCCGGCGTCTTCATCGACCGCTGGTCGCGCCGCCAGATACTGGTCTGGTCGGCCCTCATCCGCTCGGTCTTCGTCATCCTGACCGCCTCGCTGGTGGCCTCCGGCAACCTGGGGGTCCCGCTCTACGCCAGCGTCCTGCTGGTGCTGGGGGTCAACCGGTTCTTCCTGTCCTCGCAGTCCGCCGCGCTGCCGCATGTGGTCGCGGAGGACAAGCTGGTCATGGCGAACTCCGTGTCGCCGACCGCGGGCGGGATCATGGCCGCGGTCGGTGGGATCGCCGGCCTGGGCGTCCATGTGGCGACCGGCGGCGGGCGCACCGGCTCGGCCGTCACGCTGCTCGCCGCGGGGTTCTGCTACGTGCTGGCCGGCCTGGTGGCCAGGACCATGGCGCGCGATCTGCTCGGCCCGAACCGTGGCCCGGACGAGGCACGGCCCGGCCGGCTGCTCGCTGAGTTCGCCATCGTGGCGACCGGGCTGATCGCGGGGGCGCGCTACGTCCTGCGGCGGCGCGGGCCTGCCGCCGCGCTCGGCGCCACCGGCAGCAACCGGTTCCTGTACGGGATCATGTTCCTGATGTCGATCCTGCTCTACCGGAACTACTTCTACCGCTCGGCCGGCGCCAACACGGCGCTCGGCCACTACACGGTGCTGGTCGTCGCCTCGGCTCTCGGGTACGCGTGCGCGGCGCTGGTCACCCCGCAGCTGACCAAGTGGCTGAGCAAGCCAGCCTTGATCACGGTGCTGCTCGTCGCGGGCGCGATCGTGGTCGGCCCGCTGGGCGAGACCTTCGACCCGGCCGCGTTCCTGGTCATCGGATTCCTCGCCAACCTGATCGCGCAAGGCGTGGCGATCTGCACCACCACGATCCTCCAGGAGCAGGTGGAGGACGGCTACCGCGGCCGTGTCTTCTCCTTCTACGACATGATGTTCAACATCACCTTCGTGGCCGGCGCCGCGCTGAGCGCGGCGTTCATGCCGGTGACCGGCAAGTCACCGGTGATCATCGGGCTGGTGGCCGCCGGGTTCGCGCTGGCCGGCGCGGGCTACTGGCTGGTCGGCCGTCAGCCGCCGGAGGAGCCGCCCGGAGCCCCGAGCCCCTCGCCCTCGGCCCAGCGCAGCAGTTCCTGACTGGCCCGCTCCTTGCCGAGCGGGCCGTGCTCCATCCGCAGCTCGAGCAGGTGGTCGTAGGCACGGCCGATAGCGGGGCCCGGTGGCCGACCGAGGATGCTCATGATCTCGTTACCGTCCAGGTCGGGCCGGATCTTCTTGAGTTCCTCCTGCGCGCTGAGCGTGGCGATGCGCTGCTCGAGGCCATCCTGCGCCCGGGCCAGCCGCGCGGCCTTCGCCTTGTTCCGGGTGGTGCAGTCGGCCCGGGTGAGCACATGCAGCCTGGTCAGCAGCGGCCCGGCAGCACGCACGTAACGGCGGACCGCGGAATCCGTCCATTCTCCCGGGCCGTACCCGTGGAACCGCAGGTGCAGCGCGATCAGCGCGGACACGTCCGCCACCACGGCGGACGGGAAGCGCAGCGCCTTCAGCCGGGAGCGGGCCATGGCCGCCCCGACCACCTCGTGGTGATGGAAGGCCACCCGCCCGTCCGGCAGCAGCGTGCGGGTCTTCGGCTTGCCGATGTCATGCAGCAGGGCCGCGAGCCGGAGCACCAGGTCAGGCTTCAGGCCGTAGCGCTCCTCCAGCCTGATGGACTGCTCCAGGACGGTCAGCGAATGCTGGTAGACGTCCTTGTGCCGCATGTGCTCATCCGTTTCCAGGCGCAGCCTGGGCACCTCCGGCAGGACAACGTCAGCAACGCCCGTGTCCACCAGCAGCTCCACACCGCGTGCCGGGTCTCGCGGGCCTGGTGCCAGCATCAGCTTGCCCAGCTCGTCACGGACCCGTTCCGCCGAGACGACACCGAGCCGGGGGGCCAGCTCGGGCATTGCCGCCGCCACCTCCGGCGCCACCGTGAAGCCGAGCTGCGCGGCGAACCGTGCCGCGCGCATCATCCGCAGCGGGTCGTCAGTGAAGGAGTCCTCGGGTCTTCCCGGGGTGCGCAGCACCTTGTCCCGCAGGTCGCGCAGTCCGCCGAACGGGTCCACCAGTTCCAGTGACGGCAGCCGGGCGGCCATGGCGTTCACGGTGAAGTCGCGCCGCCGCAGGTCCGCCTCCAGGGACGTCCCGTACCGGATCCCGGCCGGCTTGCGCGAGTGGGGTACATATGTCTCGCTGCGGTACGTGGTGATCTCGAAAATCGTGTCGCCCTTGCGCAGCCCGACCGTGCCGAAGTCGATCCCGGTCTCCCACACCGTGTCCGCCCAGTCGCGGGTGATCTCCAGCACCCGCTGCGGCGGCGCGTCCGTGGCCAGGTCCAGGTCACTGTGCGGGCGGCCGAGGAACACGTCCCGGACAGGGCCGCCTACCAGGGCGAGTTCATGCCCATGGCGGGAGAAGATCCGGCCAAGCTCAGCGGCAGGGAGGGCAGCCTTGCGCAGCAGGGCTGCCGCGGCCTTCCGCTGCTCGGGGCCAAAGGGAGTGGTATCCGGCACGGGCATTGAGGGTAGGGGGTAGTCGATAGCCAGGGGAAATCCGGGGAGCCCGGACTGACCCTGAAAGAGTACTCAGGAAACGGCAATAGCATTTCCGGCATGCCGCGTGAGCGCCCCACGCACCGCGACCGAAGGCCTGCCCGCCTGCACCAGGCCCCCGGATCCGCCGTGCCGACTGCCAGGATTCCCGCGAGGCGCCGGTGACATTCTTCGCAGCGCTGCGCCGCGGCCGGGCCACGCACCTAGCTGTGGCCTGCGGCGTCCTCGCCCTGGCGGCGGGAGCACCCGCCGCTGCCGCAGGCAGCGCGGCGGACGCGGCAGCGCAGGCTGCCCCGGCACACGCCGCCGGAACACAGGCCGCCGGAACACAGGCCGCGGTGACGCAAGCTGCCGGGATCCGGGACACCAGAACGCAGGGCGCCAGGACGCAGCAGGTGACCATCGCCATCGCCTCGATCAGCCCGCAGATTGCCCGGCCCGGGCAGCAGGTGACGGTGACCGGCACGGTCAGCAACGGCACGCAGGGCGCCGTGTCCGGCCTGACTGTCCAGCTGCGCTCCTCCAGTTCCACCCTCAACAGCCGCGGTGACCTGGCCAACTACGCAGCCGGGAACCTGGCGTCGGCGGTGGACGCCCCCGTGGCCGGCACGCAGGTCCCGCTTACCGGCACCCTCCTGCCCGGGGCGACGCAGCACTGGACCGTGTCGGTGCGGACCGCCACCCTCGGCCTGACCGGCTTCGGCGTGTACCCGCTGGCCGCCGAGGTGGATTCGGGCGGCGTCGCGCTGAATACCGAGCACACGTTCCTGCCGTTCTGGCCGGGCAGTCCAGCGGCCGCTGGACTGGCCCGGCGGGTGAAGATCGCCTGGATCTGGCCGCTCATCGGGCCACCGGAACAGGCCGCCTGCCCTGCCCTGCTCACCAACAACCTCGCCACTGACCTGGCCAGCAGCGGGCGGCTGGGCCGGCTGGTGGCGGCCGGCAGCACTCCCGCGGCCAGCAGTGCGGACCTGACCTGGGCGATCGACCCGAGCCTGCTGAGCAGCGCGGCGTTGATGGAGCATCCGTACCAGGTGGGCGGCACGGCCGGGTGTTCCGGCGCGGTGCGGCAGCGGGCCAGCCCGGCCGCCCGTGCCTGGCTCACGCAGCTGCGCTCTGTGACCGCCGCCCAGGATTTCTTCGTCACGCCCTACGCGGATGTGGACACCTCGGCCCTCACCCACGCCGGCATGGGCACCGACCTGCAGCGCGCGTACCTGAAGGGCGACCGGGTGGCACACACCTGGCTGGGCGGCGTGCAGCGGCCGGCCCGCCAGCCCGGCGGCGGGGTCGCCTGGCCGGCCGGCGGGGTCGCCGACTACGGGGTACTGGGCAGCCTGGCGGCCGACGGAATCGGGACCGTCGTGCTGAAGAGCACCCTGATGCCCCCTGCCGCCCCGGCGCAGTACACGCCCAGCGCCGTGACGAGCACCCCGGACGGGGTGAACGCCGGCCTGCACGTGGCCCTCTCCGACAACACGCTCACCCAGATCCTGTCCGGCGCGCCGACAGCCATGGCCAGCCGGTCCGCGGGCGCCTCCGCGGCGGCCGGGTCGTTCGCCACCAAGCAGCGCTTCCTCGCCGAGACGGCAATGATCGCCGACGAGGCGCCCGCGCTGCCCCGCTCGGTAGTGATCGCCCCGCCGCGGGAGTGGAATCCGGCACCGGGACTGGCCACCGCGCTGCTGTCGGAGACCGACAACGCGCCCTGGCTGCAGCCCACCAGCCTGGCCAAGCTGGTGACCGCGCACTCACCGGCCGGGCAGGTGCCGCGCCAGCAGCCCCCGCCGCAGAAGGTGGCCCGCGGGGAACTGCGCGCGTCGCTGCTCCGCAAGGTCAGGGCACTGGAGGGCAGCATCCAGCTGTGGGCCAGCGTTCTCGGCAAGCCGGATTCCAGCTACCTCGCGGGCGCGGTGGCAGCTATCGAGTCCTCCGCATGGCGGGGCAACCCGGCACAGGTGAAGAGCCTGCTGGCGCGGGTCTCCGGCTACCTCGCGGCGCAGCAGCAGCAGGTAGGCATCATCAACGCCGGCGGGCTCGACACCCTCACCGGCAAGTCCGGCCCGGTGCCGGTGTCGATCAACAACAAGCTGGGCCAGCAGATCACTGTCCGGTTGCAGGTGCAGGCCCCCGCGAACCGGATGATCGTCGTCCCCATCAAGTCCAGCATCACCATCGGGCCGCATCAGCAACGGACCGTGGCCGTGCACGTCCGGTCGCTGGTAGCTGGTTCCACGGTGCTCAAGCTGAGCCTGGTGGCCCCGAACGGCGCGGTACTGCCCCGCAGGCCGGCGCAGCTGACCGTGGACGCGACGCACTTCGGGACCGCCGCGCTGGTGATCATCGCGATTGCCCTCGGCGTGTTCGTGGTCACCTCAGCCGCCCGGGCGATCAGGCGGGGCAGCCGCGGCGCGGGGGGCCAGTCAGCCCAGCCACCCGGCCCTGACGACGATGCAGTTCAGGACGCGAACGGTGCGGATCCCACCGGATCGCCCTACGGAACGGATACCGTCGTCTCCGAGCGCGCCCGTGATGACGACACACCCGAGGAGCCTGATGAATACGCCAGCGCCCCAGGCCGGGTGGACCGCCCCTGACAACGGTCCCGGGCACCGCCGTGCGCCGGGCCGGCGTCATGGCGCGGGCCGCGGCACGGGCCGCAGCACCGGGGCGGGCAGCGGGATGATCCCCGGCGGGCCGCCGGCGTCCGGGGCCGCGGGCGCGGCGCCGCCCGGCCCGGGGGAGCCAGCCAGCCGGGGCAGCGGCCGCCGGGGCAGCGACCCCGGGAACGCCAGCCTGGTCCGCTCCAGCGGGGTCATGGCCATCGGCACGCTGGCTTCCCGCGGCACGGGCTTCCTGCGCACCCTGGTGCTCGTCTACGCGCTGGGCGTGACCGCGGTGGCGAACTCCTACAACAACGCCAACACGCTGCCGAACATCGTCTACGACCTGATGATCGGCGGGATCCTGACCAGCGTCATCGTCCCGTTGCTGGTCAATGCGGCGAAGCGGGACGCCGACGGTGGCGAGGCCTACGACCAGCGGATGTTCACCCTCGCCACCAGCGCGCTCCTCGCGGTGACGGTGGTGGCCACGCTGGCCGCGGGCCTGCTGGTGGATCTGTACGCGCATGCCATCAGCGGGCCGGAACGCCACCTGATGGTGGTCTTCGCCTACTTCTTCATCCCGCAGATCTTCTTCTACGGCGTCAGCTCGCTGGCCGGCGCGATCCTGAACGCGCGCGGCAGCTTCGCGGCCCCGATGTGGACCCCGGTGGTCAACAACATCGTCGTCATCGGCGTCCTGCTGATGTTCATCGCCGTCGGCGGGATCGGCACCTCGCCGAGCACCATCTCGGCGGCCCAGGTGCAACTGCTCGGCTTCGGCACCACGCTGGGCATCGTCGCGCAGACCGCGGCCTTGATCCCGTCGCTGCGCCGGGTGGGGTTCCGCTGGCATCCCCGGTTCGACTTCCGGCGAGCCGAGGTTGCCGAGATCCGGCGGATGGCGGGGCCGCTGTTCGGCTACACCATCACCACCGCGGTGTCCTTCCTGGTGGTGCAGAACGTGGCCAACAAGGCGTCGGTCCGCGCCGCCTTTGACGGCTTCTCCACCTACAGCTACGCCTGGCAGCTGTTCCAGATGCCGTACGCGATCATCGGCATCTCGGTCATCACCGCGCTGCTCCCCCGGATGAGCGCGCACGCGGCAGAGCGCCGCTTCGCGCTGGTCCGGGACGACTTGTCGACCGGAGTCCGGCTGTCCTCGGTCATCGTCGTGCCGGCCGCCCTGCTGCTCGCCGTGCTGGGTGCCCCGCTCACCGAGTTCCTGTTCGGCATCGGGCACGGCAGCACCTCGGTTGCCGAGGCCAGCTACATCGGGGAAGTGTTCGGCGTCTTCTCGCTGGGCCTGGTCCCGTACATGATGTTCCAGCTGCTGCTGCGGGTGTTCTACGCGCTGCACGACAGCCGCACCCCGATGTTCATCGGGGTCGTCACGATGGCCACCAACATCGCCGCCAGCCTCCTCGCCCTTTACCTGCTGCCCGCCGGCCACGTGGTGGCTGGCCTCGGCGTGGCCTTCGGGCTGGCGAACCTGGTCGGCACGGTGCTGTGCTGGCGCGTCCTGTCCCGGCGCCTCGGCGGCCTGCAGGGCCGCCGGATCGCGGACCGGCTGCTGCGGCTGCATGGCGCGGCCATCCCGGGAATGCTCTTCGCCTGGGCGGTGACCTTCATGGTCGGCGTGCTGCTCTCGCCCGGCCCTGCCTACGGGTTCATCACCGTGGCGCTTGGCGGCAGTGGCGGGCTGCTGCTCTATCTGCTGTTCTCCCGGGCGCTGCGGATCAGCGAGGTGAGCGACCTGCTCGGGGGCGTGAAAGCCCGGCTGCACCGGTGAGGGGCGCCCGGAATGCGCAGCGGATGGACTCCGGGACGGGTTATCGGGAACTGAACCGGGTGTCTGGAACGTGTAACGGTTTGCGGTGGCGGGGCATGCGGGACACGCTGCGCCACCCGGCGCGGCTTAGCATGGTGTCCAGCACCACGAGTTCGCGCTCCACACCGTTGGCAGATCCGGGGCTCGGAAGGAGGGTCGAGAGCCTGCCCCGCTCTTGACTTCAGGCTTATGAGCACCTTTATCTCTGAACCGGGTACCCGGCTCGGCGGCCGTTATCGCCTTGAGGATCGTGTCAACGACAGCGGCGGCTGGTCGGCGTGGAAGGCCATTGACGAAACGCTGGCCCGGCCGGTGGCCGTGCTGACGTTCGCCCCGGGGTTCCCGCGAATCCGCGAGGCCGTCACCGCGGCGCGCGCGGCGAGCAGGCTGACCGACGCGCGGCTGGCCCAGGTCTTCGACGTCGAGGACGACTGGGACCAGGCGTATGTGGTGATGGAGTGGGTGGCCGGCGACTCGCTGGACGACCTGCTCGCTGACGGGCCGCTGGATCCGGCCCGGGGCGCCGAGATCGTCGCCGAGGGCGCGGCGGCGCTCGCTGTGGCGCACACGGCCGGGCTGGCCCATCTGTGCCTGACCCCACAGTCGCTCCGCTGGACTCCTGGCGGCGGCGTGAAGGTCCTGGGCGTCGGGATCGACGCCGCGTTGTCGGACACCACCGCGGATGACCCGGAACTCGCCGATACCCGCGGGCTCGCCATGCTGCTCTACGCGGCACTGACCCGCTACTGGCCCGGGCCCGGGATGGGAACATTGCCGCCCGCCCCGTTGTCGGATGGCCGTCCGTGCAGCCCGCGCCAGGTCTGCGCCGGCGTGCCAGCGTCCATCGACGAGGTGACCTGCCAGGCGCTGTTCCAGCGCGACCGCCGCCGTGGACCGCCACTGACCACCCCGGCGCTGTTCGCCGACGCCCTTGCCGAGGTGATCCCGGCCCCGCTCGCGCCGCCACCCGCGACGCCCGCCCCGCCGCCGCCCCGGCAGGCGGCCTTCGGCAACCCGACCATGTCGTACCGCCCCGACCCCGGGCTGGACTACCCGTCCCCGGACGGTCGGCCGCCGCAGCGGGTGTACCGGCCGTCGGCCGGGCGGGACCGCCGGCCGGCGGTCAGCTGGGCGGCGATCGTGCTGGTCGGGGTGATCGTCCTGGCGGCCATCGTGGCCGGCGTGTACAGCCTGACCCGCTCCAGTGGCGGTCCGTCTCCCCATGCCAGTGCGGGCGGCCCCTCCGCGAGCCCATCGACGGTGGCGAACGTGGTGCTCACGCCGGTCAGCGCGGGCGGGTTCGATGCGCTCGGCATAGCCTCTGACCCGGGCAATGAGGACAACGCCCAGGCCAATTTCGCCATTGACGGCAACCCGACGACCGCCTGGCACACCCAGTTCTACCTGAACAATCCCGTATTCGGCGGCCTCAAGCAGGGCACCGGCCTGCTCCTGGACATGGGCAAGCAGGTAAGCCTGAGCTCGGTGCAGATCACGTTCGGCGCCACGGCGGGCGCGAACGTGGCGATCGAGGTGGGTAACGATGCCACCATCGCCCCGTCCGCCCTGTCCACCTTCACCAAGGTGGCCACTCAGACCAACGTCGGGGGTGGCACCCAGACCTTCCAGACCAGCAGCTCAGCCAAGGGCCGCTACGTGCTGATCTGGTTCACCAAGCTCCCGCCCGTGCCCAGCAACGGCGGCCAGTTCGAGGCGTTCATCTACAACGTCGTCGTTCGGGGATCGGGCTGATCCGTGCCCGGCCAGGCGTTGCCTGATCCCCGTGGGGTACCGCAGGCGGAGCCCTCCGACGGCGACCTGCTGCGGCGTCATGCCGGCGGTGACGCTGAGGCGTTCGGCCTGTTGTTCCTGCGCCATCGCGAGCGGTTGTGGGCGGTGGCGGTGCGCACGCTGGCCGATCCGGAAGAAGCCGCCGATGCCCTCCAGGACGCGATGATCTCGGCTTTCCGGCGCGCCGCGGACTTCCGCGGCGAGTCAGCGGTGACCACCTGGCTGCACCGCATCGTGGTCAATGCCTGCCTGGACCGGCTCCGCCGCCGGGCCGCCCGGCCGGCCGCCAGCGGGATGGACGAGCAGGCCCTCGACGCGGTGGCCCGGGGCTCCGCGCTGCCCGATCCCGGCGTGGACAAGGACACCGCGCTCGACGTGATGGCGGCGCTTCGCACGCTGGCCCCGGAGCAGCGGGCCGCGCTGGTCCTGGTGGACATGCTGGGTTACCCGGTGGCGGACACGGCGGAGATCCTTGGCGTCTCCCCCGGCACGGTGAAGAGCCGCTGCGCCAGGGGGCGCGCCCGGTTGCTGCCCCAGCTGGCACACCTGCACGGGAAGGCCCGGCCAGCCCGGCCGGCGCAGCTCGGCCAGCAGGTCCAGCCCAGCCAGTCGGCGCCGGTCCGGAACCAGCCGGCCGCACCGCGCGTCTCACCAGCGGAGGGAGCGGGTGAGAGTCAGTCATGAGAGGGCACGTGGACGCGGAGTCCCTGGCGCTGTGCGCCGAAGGGCTGCTGAGCCGGCGCAGGAGCGCGCGCATCCGGTCCCACCTGTCCGGCTGCGCCCAGTGCGCCGCGACCCAGGCGCGGCTCAGCGAGGTTCCTGCCCTGCTCGCCCGCGTGCCGCCGCCCTCCTTGCCGCCGGACGTGGTGGCGCGCCTGGACGCGGTGCTGCGCGCCGAGTCCGGCGCGGCCGTTCCCTCGTCCCTGTCCCCGCCCGCATCTCCAGGGCGGCGGCGCTGGCCGCTGCTGGGCCGGCCACTGCTGCACTGGCCGGTCACGGTGCGCGTGCTGGCCACCGCCGGCGTCCTCGTGGTCGTGGCCGGCATCAGCTATGGCGTGGCGCGGTTCTCCTCGTCATCCTCGTCGGCGTCGTCGGCGTCGTCTGCGGCGGCTCCCGCCGCCGGCACGCCGGCTCTCCGGCCCGGGGCAACCGCCAATGCGCCTGCGGCCAGCGCGCTCCCGGTGATCCACAGCGAGACGAGGTACCGCGAAGGCCAGCTCGCCACGCAACTGGCCGGGGTGTTGCTGCGTAATCCGCCCGGCAGCCTGGGCCGTACACCTGGCTCGGCCGGCGGCTTGGCCAGGCCAGCCGACATCACCTTGCAGGGCTGCGTGGCCAGGTTCGCGGCCGGTGGCGAGGTTCGGCTGGTGGATGTATCGAGCTACCAGGGCCGCCCGGCGACGGTCATCGTGGTGGACAGCCGCGCCGGAGGCCCGGCAACGGCCTGGGTGGTCGGCCCCGGCTGCTCGGCGGACCGGCCCGACCTCATCACCCGCGTGGTACTGCCAGCAACCGGGTAACGCCTGGATGAGAGCCTGGCCGGCCCGGGGAGCCTGCCCCGGGAATCTGAGCGCCCTAGGATCGGTTGACGCCCGTGCACGTTCAGGGAAAGGCAAACAAGACATGACCGACATTCGGGATGTCATCATCATCGGGTCAGGTCCTGCCGGGTATACGGCAGCGGTCTACGCGGCACGGGCGAAGCTGTCGCCATTGGTGTTCGAAGGCTCGGTCACCGCGGGCGGCGCGCTGATGCAGACGACCGACGTGGAGAATTACCCTGGCTTCCCGGACGGAGTGCTCGGTCCCGACCTGATGGACTCGATGCGCAAGCAGGCCGAGCGCTTCGGGGCCGAACTGGTGACCGACGATGTCACCGAGGTGGTGCTGAACGCGAGCCCCAAGGTGGTCAAGACGGCCAGCGAGACCTACCTCGCCCGGACTGTGATCGTCGCGGCCGGTTCGCGGTACCGCGAACTGGCCGCCGTCGGTGAGAAGCGGCTGTCCGGGCATGGCGTCTCGTGGTGTGCGACGTGCGACGGTTTCTTCTTCCGCGACCTGGACATCGCGGTGGTCGGCGGCGGGGACTCGGCCATGGAAGAGGCCACGTTCCTGACTCGTTTCGCCAGCTCGGTGACTGTCATTCACCGCAGGGACAAGCTGCGTGCGTCCAAGATCATGCAGGACAGGGCGCTGGCCAACCCTAAGATCAGCTTCCGCTGGGACAGCGAGGTAGCCGAGGTGCTCGGCGACACGAAGGTCACCGGCCTCCGGCTGCGCGACACCAAGACGGGTGCGGAGAGCACCCTCGAGGTGCACGGCGTCTTCGTGGCGATCGGCCACGACCCGCGCAGCCAACTGTTCGCCGGCCAGCTGCCGATGGACAGTGAGGGTTACCTGATCGTCGAGCAGCCTTCCACCCGCACCGGCGTGGATGGCGTGTTCGCCTGCGGTGATGTGGTGGACCACACCTACCGCCAGGCCGTCACCGCGGCGGGCACCGGCTGTGCCGCCGCGATCGATGCCGAGCGGTGGCTCGCCGACCACGAGTCCTGAGCCTGCCCCAACCCAATCCGAATTGAGCGGAAGGAGCCCCGCCGTGGGCGCAACCAAGGTCGTGACCGATGAGAGCTTCGACGCTGAGGTCGTGAAGAACTCCAAGCCGGTCATCGTCGACTACTGGGCTGAGTGGTGCGGTCCGTGCCGCCAGGTCGCCCCGGTGCTGGAGGAGATCGCCAAGGAGCATGGCGACAAGATCGATGTGGTCAAGCTGAACATCGAGGAGAACCCGCAGACCGCGCAGAAGTACGGGATCATGCTCATCCCGACGCTGAACGTCTTCTCCGGCGGCGAGGTCGTCAAGCAGGTGGTCGGGGCCAAGTCCAAGTCGGCCCTGCTCCGCGAACTCGCCGACTTCATCTGACCCGCCCGGGCACTCCCGAGGAGACCATGGGGCGGGCCGGGGACCCGGATATCCGCACCCTCGCATCCAGCGTCGTCTACGAGGACTCGTGGATGGCGTTGCGCCGGGATGAGATCGAGCGCCGGGACGGCAGCAGGGGCACCTATGCCGTGGTGGAGAAGCCTGATTTCGCGATGGTCATCCCGGCCGACTCCGGCAGGTTCTGCCTGGTAGAGGAGTACCGGTACCCCGTCCGGCGGCGGTCCTGGGCATTTCCGCAGGGCGCCTTCCCCGGCCGCGGCACCGGGGATCCCGAGGACCTGGCGCGGCTCGAACTGGCCCAGGAGACCGGCCTGCGTGCCCGCGAGTGGGCACTGCTCGGCTTCCTGCACAGTTCCCACGGCACCACGGGCCAGGGCTTCCACGTCTACCTGGCGACCGGCCTTACCGAGGGCGACCCCGAACGGGAACCGGAGGAGCAGGACATGCGCCACCGGTGGGTATCGCGGGATGAATTCAAGGACATGATCCGCAACGGCCTGATCACGGATGACTCCACCGTCGCGGCGTACTCACTCCTGATGCTGCATGAGGAGAGCGGCGCGGCGGACGGCCGATGACGCGGCCTGAGTGGTCAGGCAGGCGGCCGTGGCTGACGTTGCCGCGTCCGGCGTAGCCGTTGCGTGCTCCTTGCCGCGGCGGCCGTTGCTTCAGCCGATGGGGTAGCTGAGCGCTGCCGTGCCTTGCCTGGCGCCCGCCGTCGGCCTCAGGTAGGCCTGGAGACGGCCCGGGTGGCCCCTGGCGGCCCGGGACGGGCTAGGCGAGGCGCAGTGAACGTTCCGGGCTTACCGACCCCAGCAGGCGTTCCAGCGCCACCTCGACGTCTTCACGCCAGGACACCGCGGTCTTCAGTTCGAGGCGCAGCCGTGGGTAGTGCAAGTGCGGCCGGACGGTCTTGAATCCGACCGCCAGCAGGTAGTCGCCCGGCAGCACACAGGACAGGCCCTCCGAACGCAGGTCACCGAACGCCTCGATTGCCTTGACCCCGCGGCGGGTGAGATCCTTCGCCACGCCCTGCACGAGCATCCGGCCGAGCCCGCCCCCGGAGAATTCGTTGAGGATGTGCGCGGTCATCAGCAGGACCGCGTCCGCGCTTACCGGGCTGGTCGGGAATGCCAGGGAGCGTGGCACGTACATGGGTGGCGCATAGAGCACGTAGCCGGCCGGCACGCCGTCCACGTAGGCGATCTTCCCGCAGCTTCCCCACTCCAGCAGGGTCGAGGAGATCCAGGCCTCCTTCTCCAGCGCGGGATCGCCCACTTCTTCCGCCCGTGCGTGATTCACCGGATCGAGTTCCCAGAACACGCAACGTCGGCACCGGTGCGGGAGGTCATCCAGATTGTCCAGGGTGACACTGACGAGACGGCGCGGCACTGGCACCCCCTGTGATCGTGGCGGCAGCCGGCGCGGCCGCCGCAGGCGAGCTCCCTGATACCTCCGGGCACCGGGCCCGTGCCCCTGACATGGTACCCATCGAGACCATGGGCGGCCGTGCCATCCGGGCAGCGCTGACCTGATGTTCACATCAGCCTCTCCAACCTCTGATGCCTCATTTCATCGCTCAGGCCACGGTGGCCTCTGCACACGCGCCAACCTCGCAGGCCACCATCGGGGATTGACCGGTGCCTGGAGCCTTGTGCCGCTCGTGGCAGGTGGCCGCCGGGTCCAGGACCGCTCTGTCCCCTGGGTCCCGGCCTGCGACGGCACGATGGTGTGCCGGACCCGCCATTAGGCTCGGGAGGTGACTTCACGCAAGAGTTTTGGCAGTGATAACCACGCAGGGGTGCATGAGGCCGTCCTCCGCATGCTGACCGTCGCTAACCCGGGTGACACCCATGCCTATGGCGCCGACCTGTGGACGGAACGGGTCAGCGGTGAACTCTGCGAGCTTTTCGGTGCCCGTGGCGGAGCCTATTTTGTGTTCAATGGGACTGCGGCGAACGTGCTCGGCCTGAGTTTGCTGCTGCGTCCCTACGAAGCGGTGATCTGCGCTGAGACCTCGCACCTGAACGTGGACGAGTGCGGTGCGGTGGAGCGGTTGCTGGGAAGCAAGCTGCTCACCGTCCCTTCGCCCGACGGCAAGCTGACACCGGACCTGATCGCGACCCGGCTCGGCGGCCGCAACGACGAGCACCGTGCCCAGCCCAGGGTGGTGGCTGTTGCACAGGTCACCGAACTGGGCACGTGTTACTCGCTCGAAGAACTACGGGCGCTCAGGGAGTTCTGCCGTGGCAATGAACTTCATCTCTTCATCGATGGGGCACGGCTGGGGAACGCCGCCGCGCACCTGGGTTGCTCCCTGGCCGACATGGCGGCACAGGCGGACGTGCTGAGCTTTGGCGGTACCAAGAACGGTGCGGTGGCGGCGGAAGCTGTCATCGTGATGGCGGATGGACTCACCGCGGCCGTCCCTTTCCAACGCAAGCAGCTACTGCAACTGGCCTCCAAGATGCGCTTCCTTGCCGCACAGTTCGCCGGACTCCTGGAAGAGCAGACCTGGCTCAGGAACGCGCTTCACTCCAACGCCATGGCGCAGCGACTGGCGGACGGCATCCGCGAGATCCCAGGAGTGAGCGTGTGGCAGGCGGTTCAGTCCAACGCCGTGTTCGCCGCTATGGACCCGCGCTATATCGAGCCGCTCCAGCGGGAGTGGGGCTTTTACGTGTGGGATGACCAGGAGCATGTCGTCCGGCTGATGACCGCGTTCGACACCTCGGAGGCCGACGTCGATTCCTTCGTGGCCAGCCTGCGCGAGGTAGCCCTTTCACCGGTCTAGCGGTAGTCCTATGCACCGGCCTCCAGGGGCAGCCCTTGCGCTGGTCTCCAGAGGTAGCTCTCGCAGCGGTCTGGAGTCGGCGTCTTGGTTTCACGTGAAACAGGTGCATGCCGCCCCCTGCGTGCCTACCCGGGCGCTCGCTTCACCCAGGTGCCCGCCCCATCGCCCCGGCCGCCCGCGGTGGGCGTCCCCGGCTGGATCGCGGGTCCAGCACGCTGGCTCAGTTGAGCAGCCCAACTTCCTGGCGGCCGGCCCCCTCGATCGCCCGCCCTCGATCAGCACGAGCCACAAGCACACGACCCAAAGAGTGCCCGGCCTCAACTCCCCTTACCTTTGGCTGCACCGGAAGATGTCGATGTCTGCCTCGTGCCCGGGCTCGAGGTCGGCAAGGAGGAGCGCTGCGCCGAGGCCCTCGGCCAGGGCAAGCGCCTGTTACCCCTGGCCGCCGCTAACGACCAGACCTCGGCGGATGACCGACGCGATCCGTGCGTCAACCGGTGTGGCCCTGCGCATCGAGGGCCCGTGTCCCGGCGGGCAGGTCGGCGCCGCCTACGTGGCCTGGCCCGATGGTCACCGGTCGGTCCTGACCTGGCGGCCCCGCATCCGCCTCGCTGATCTGCGGGACGGCCCGCTGGCTGTGACCGAGGCGCCTTTGACGAGAACATGGGGACGCTCCCATCGATCCCGACCCTCACGGCACCCGGCCGCCCAGGCGGCCCGGCCGCCAGCGCGGTGCCGCCGCGTTCCAGTGCCAGGCCGAGGCCGCGCGAGCTCGTAACCGAGCCAACCTGGTCCGACTTGATTGACATGTTTCACGTGAAACGATGCTGGACTGGCCCGGACACGGGACTTAGTTCCTCTGCACCCTGCGCCATCTGCGATGAGCTGACCCACGGCTCGCAAGACGGATATCGCGCCAGCCATATCGCGGCGGAACTAGCCAGGCCAAGCGCAGGTCCCAGGCCCGGGGCCTGCCCGGCAGGCTAGGCGCTGAGCGTTCCCGCCCACTCAGGAGACATGGTCGTGACTATCCGCTCCAGATCCTCGAGGGAGCCGAACTCCACCACGATCTTGCCCTTGCGCTTGCCCAGTTCCACTTTCACCCGGGTGTCGAAGGCGTCGGAAAGGCGGTCAGCCAACTCGTTGAGCGCTGGCGCGGACGCTTGCCTGGCTGCGGGACGGCGTACCTTCGCCGGGCGCACCCCGCCCATGGTCACGATCTCCTCCACCGCCCGGACAGACAGCCCCTCAGCCACGATGCGGTGCGCCAGGTGATCCTGGGCCTCCGGATCCTCGAGTGACAGGAGCGCTCGCGCATGCCCAGCGCTCAGCACCCCTGCGGCGACCCGCCGCTGCACGGCAGGCGAAAGCTGGAGCAGCCGAAGAGTGTTGGAAATGTGCGGCCTGGACCGGCCTACCTTCCGGGCCAGTTCCTCGTGAGTCGCGCCGAAGTCATCCAGCAACTGCTGGTAGGCGGCTGCCTCCTCCAAAGGATTCAGTTGCTCGCGGTGCAGGTTCTCCATCAGTGCGTCGCGTAGCAGGTCGTTGTCGGCAGTAGCCCGCACGATAGCCGGAATCTCCGCGAGCCCGGCGCGCTGAGAGGCTCGCAGCCGCCGTTCGCCCATGACGAGCTCGTACTGGCCGCCGGGCGCCTCCCGGACCACGACGGGCTGCAGCAAGCCAACTTCCCGGATGGACTGCACCAGTTCGTCGAGGGCATCCTCGTCAAAGACCTGCCGGGGCTGGCGCGGGTTCGGCGTGACCGCCCCGATGGGAAGCTCCTGGAAGTATGCTCCGCCAACGGTGCCGTACCCTTGCGGCGGCAGCGCAAGGTCAGCACCGGACGGGGCGGTGCCCGGTGCGCTCCGCGGCACGCTGGGCGAGGTCGTCGGGCCGGTCGGGATGAGGGCACCCAGACCCTTACCGAGCCCCCGCTTCTGCTGAGCCATCGCCTCTCCTTTGCCGCTATGGTCCCTGCCGGTGGCAGTGTCGCGGAGTCGCTTAAGGGTCTAGTTTCTCCACGAGCATCCTCGGCGGAGCGACCGCCGTCCAAGCGAGTCGCTTCCCGACAAGAGCATGCCATCTCGCGGCAGGGCGTGGGTCAACTGCGGCTGTCCCCCCGGCATGCCACACCATGCCCATCGCGCGGGCGGCCTGGTTCCCGCCGCGGGCGGGCTCCTTTGCCGCGCGGGGCTCTTCCCGGCGCGCGCGTGGACCTCAATTGGCGTCGCGGGAGGGGGACCCTCATTCCCAGCCGCCTCCGGCAAGCGCTTGCCCCGGGCTCCACGCGGAGGGCACACTGCCGTTCCCCCGCACCGCTACCCGGTCTGTGCGCGCAACAGGCCTCCGGGCCCGGGCACCTGGCCGAAGTCCCGCGACTGGACGCCGATACCGCCTGGCGGAGGGTTGTCTAGCCCGGCGCGGGCCGGTGGGCCATCTCGCGGGCCGCCTCCAGGTACGCGACAGCACCGCTTGATCCGGGGTCATACGTCATGACCGACTGCCCGTAGCTGGGCGCCTCGGAGACGCGCACGCTCCTTGGGATGATCGACTGCAGCACCACATCACCGAAATGCTCACGGACCTCGTCCGCGACCTGCGATGCCAGCCGGGTTCTCCCGTCAAACATGGTGAGCAGGATGGTGGAAACCGTGAGCCCCGGGTTCAGGTGGCTCTTGACAAGTTCCACGGTGCGCAGCAGTTGCTCCAGTCCCTCCAGCGCGTAGTACTCACACTGGATGGGGATCAGCACTTCAGCCGCTGCCACGAGCGCATTGACGGTCAGCAACCCCAGCGACGGCGGGCAGTCGATCAGTATGTAATCAAGCTGTGACTCATCGTAGGAAAGCAAGGCCCGGGACAGCCGCCCCTCACGCGCCACCATCGGGACCAGTTCGATCTCCGCACCAGCCAGGTCAATGGTGGCAGGCGCGCAGTACAGCAGCGGTATATCGTCCACTGCGCGGATTATCCCGACCAGCGGCTGGTCCTCGACGAGCACGTGATAGATCGACATGGTGCCCGCCCGATGCTCCACATCAAGCGCTGTGGACGCGTTGCCCTGCGGATCCAGGTCAATGACAAGCACTCGTGAGCCATGCTGGGCGAGGGCGGCAGCCAGGTTCACCGCAGTGGTCGTCTTGCCCACGCCGCCTTTCTGGTTGGCGATCGTGATGACCCGGCAGGCACCAGGCCGGGGCCAGGACCTGTCCATCCGACTGCTGCTCGCGGCGCCTGCGCTGCGGGCCGCCTGGGCAATGGCGGCCTCCTCGTCCGGCTGCCTCGCCGCGGGAACCACCACTTCATGCCTTCCGCCGCCATCCACCGCAACGCTACCGCCCGCGTCGCCCTTACCCACCGCGCCTACCGGCGCCTCAGTAGCCTGCGGATCACTTGCGGGATCACCGGACCGCATGTCAGCCACCTCACTGGACCTCACCGCCGATCCCCGGCGCCTTCCCATGTCCCCCCCGTTTCCGTCGGGATATACGCCGTCCTCCAGGTAGGCCGACGAACTTGATTCACGTGAAACCGTGGCTGCCAGCAGCGGCCGCGCCACCTGTGGCGGATCCGTGCCGCCCTGTCCGCCAGCACCAACCACCGTTGCCTGCTCCCCGTCCGGCACCGTCCCCGCGCCCGGCACAGGTGGTGCCGCCGGGACCCGCTCCCGGGCCGGGACCGGCTCTCCCCAACGGGTTTGCTCCCTGCTGTGCGCTGGTCCGCTGCCCGGCACCAGCGGGGTAACCCGCCCCGTCAGGCCGTCCGCGCCGGGACCGTCGGCCTGATCTTCCTCGTCCGGCCAGCCGAGACCCCGGGCGGCCCGATCCAAACCGGGCGGCGCGCCCGCGGCACGATTCCCGGAGCCCGCCCCGGCTTCATCCGGCCATCCCAGGCCGCCTGCGGAAGCCACCGCCGCGCTCCTCTCCCTGCCTGACGCCCCCGCGCACTCCGGTCCGCTATCGGCCAGCGATCAGCCGCACGACTGTCGCAGCCCGATCGACCTTACCGCCCCCGACCCGCACCACGGTCGCGTCCCGCACACCCAGCCGCCGCAGCACGGGCCGTGCCCGGGCGACCTCCTCGTCCGCTGTCGCCCCCTTGATGGCAAGTATCAGGCCGCCCGGCCGGGCCAGTCCCGCCGCCAGGCCAGCCAGGCGCTCCAGTGGCGCCACCGCGCGTGCCGTCACCACATCCGCGGCGATCTTCCCGGCAAGCTCCTCGGCGGTGGCCCGGCAAACCTGTACGTTGCCGAGACTGAGCTCATCGACGCACTCCGCGAGGAAGGCAGCGCGCCGCTCCATCCGTTCCAGCAGGATCACCTCGACGTCCGGCAGCAGCAGGGCCAGCACGATGCCCGGCAGCCCCGCTCCCGAGCCCATGTCCACCAGGGTGCATGGCCGAGGCACCAGCTCAGCTATGGCCGCGCAGTTGAGGATGTGCCGGGTCCACAGCCGCGGCACCTCCCTGGGTCCCAGCAGCCCCCGGATCACCCCCTGCCCGGCGAGCATGCGCACGTACTGCTCGGCAGCCGGGAGAGCAGCGCCGAACAACGCGACAGCCTCGGCTGGCGGCGCTGGCACCTCTCCGGGCGCAGCTGGCAGCTCACCACCGGCGGATGACTTCTCGTCCGGAGGGAGCGCGACCGCCGGGCGACCGGGCAGCGGCCCGCCAGGACGCCCGTGCGGGACGCGGGACATTCCGGGGTCAGCCGACAGGAAAGACGACCACCCGGCGGTTCGGCTCCTCGCCCTCGGACTCGCTGCGCAGCCCGGCCGCCGCAACCGCGTCATGCACGACCTTGCGCTCGAACGGGGTCATCGCGTCCAGCCGCCTGGGCACGCCGCTGCTCTTGACCTCTTCTGCCGCGTCGCGGCCCAATTCAGTCAGCTCAACGCGCCGCCTGGCCCGGTAGCCACCCACATCCAGCATGATCCGGGTGCGCGCGCCCGTTTGCCGGTGCACGGCAAGCCGGGTCAGCTCCTGCAGCGCCTCGAGAACCTCACCCCGGGGACCAATGAGTTCCTGCAGTGTCGCCCCGACGACCGACACGAGTGCCCGGTCCCCTTCGACATCCATGTCGATGTCACCATCGAGATCGGCAACGTCGAGCAAACCCTCCACGTAGTCGGCCGCGATCTCGCTTTCCTGCTCCAGCTCAGCGAGATCCACTTCCGGCTCAGCCGACTCCTGGTCGTCTTCCTCGTCAGCCTGCTCGGAATCGTCAAACTGCTCGGAATCGTCAAACTGCTCGGAATCCACTTCTTCCTCGGCAGCAGCATCATCCGCTGGCAGGCTCACCCGATCGGGTGCAGCCGCACCGCTGTCCTCGACGTCACCCGCCAACGCCTGTCCTGCGACAGCGCCGCTGGTAACGGTGCCCGCATTCTCCGACTGGCTCACGACCGGGTCCCTCCTCGTTCCGGGGTCCGTGCATCCCGGCACGACACGTGCCCGGGTCATGCCGGCCTTGGCTTTATCGCTTGCCCGAACGTTATCGCTTGCCCGAGCGCCTGCTGCGCGACTGGCGCACCGGCTGCTGCCTGACGATCTTAGTCTCGGGCCCTGCCGGTGGTGCTGGCTCAGGCTCAGCACGGCCCTTGACCAGCCTGCGCAGTGCGCTGCTGCCGTTCGCCCCCGACTGGGCTGGCTTGGCCCCGGCCGATCCCCCGGCAGCGCCAGCAGGCTTCGCCGGCCCGTTGCCCGGCTGCTTCGCCGGCGACTTGCGCAACTGGTTGACCGGCGGCCTGCCGGACTGGCCCGGGGCCGCTTTGGCGGCCTGCTGGCTAGCCGCTGCCTGCCTGGCCGCTGCCTTGCCCGCTGCCGTCACGCTGCCGCCGAACGGCTTCGCCGGTGCCTTGCCTGGCTGCTTTGCGGCCGATTTCCCTGCCGCCTTGCTGCCCGCTCCCGCGGCCGCCCCGGCCGCGACGCCCGCAGGAGTCACCGTCGCGGGCGGGGGGAACCTCTTGAACAGCACGTGCTGCTGGCCGAGCGTCCACACGTTCGTCGTCACCCAGTACAGGACGAGCCCGTACTGCCAGTACAGCCCGGAGAGAGCGAAGACCGGGACGATGTACTGCATGATCTTCTGCGAGCCCGCCATCGGGCTGTTCGGGTCCATCTGCGGGGTCATCCCGCGCTTCATGCTCTGCCGCACGGTCAGGAACGTGGTCGTGGCACTGACCAGGACCGTAAGCAGGATGACCGCGCGCTGGGCCGTCCCGAGCGGGAAGAAGGTGGGCGGGAAGATCGAGGACAGCAGCCGGTCCGCCACGGTAACGCCGAAGATGTGCGCGTGCTGGGCGCTGGCCACCACCGCCGGGGTCAAGCCATATTTCGGCTGGTCCAACGAGATGGCCCGGAGCACGCCGAACAGCGCGAAGAACACCGGCAGCTGCGCGGCGACCGGAAGGCACCCGGCCAGCGGGTTCGCTCCGTTCTCCTTGTACAGCTTCATGGTCTCTTCATTGAGCTTCTGCCGGTCGTTCTTGTACTTCTTCTTCAGCTCAGCGACCTGCGGCGCGAGCGCGGTCATCTTCCGCGTCGCGTTCATCTGCTTGATGAACAGCGGCAGCAACAGCAGTCGCATGAGGATGACAAGGAACACGATCGTCAGCGCCCAGGCCCACCCGCTGGACGGGCCGAAAATGGCGCCCAGGCCAGCGTGCAGGCGCATGATTACCCACGCGACCGCGTCATAAAGGGGGGTCAGCGGGTTGGTCACGAGCTAGCTCCTTGCGATGGGGGCGACAGCCGCCCGGCGCGGCGGGGCGGCACCGGATCATAGCCGCCCCCGTTGAACGGATGGCAGCGGCCGATCCGGCGCACCGCCAGCCAGGAACCGCGCAACGCCCCGTGCTCGCGCACTGCTTCCAGGGCATATGCGCTGCACGACGGCGCGAACCGGCACCTCGGACCGAACATCGGGCTGATGAACCGCCGGTAGGCACCGATCAGGCCCAGCAGGACCCGGGCACCCACCGATGGCCGTTCCGCCGGCCGATCGCCTGAGCTGGTCATCGGCTCAGCGCCCCAACCTGCCGCCGCAGCAACTTGTCGATCACCAGGTCGAGTTCGGCGGCGAGATCCGACTGGCGTGCGGACGCGGCCCGCGGATTTGCGCGGACCACAAGCAGGCTACCTCGCGGCAGCGACTCCATATGCCCGCGCATCAGTGCGCGCAGCCTCCTGCGCACCTTGTTCCGGACCACCGCGCCGCCCACGGCGCGGCTCACCACGAACCCCACCCGAGCCGGCTCTTCGGAACCGGTCCGGACCAGCAGATGCGCGGTCAGCAGGGCGCGGCCCGTTCGGCTACCACCCCGCACAGCAGCGGAAAAGTCCGCGCGCCGCCGGATCCGGGCCTCTGCGGGAAGCACTGGTGACCTCCCCTGTCCTCGGCCGGGACGGGCTGATCAGACACTAATCCGCGCGCGGCCCTTGTGCCGCCGCGCGGCCAGGACAGCGCGGCCGGCCCGGGTCCGCATGCGCAGCCTGAACCCGTGCGTCTTCGCGCGCCGTCGGTTGTTCGGCTGGAACGTACGCTTGCTCACTGGAACTCCAGGTACCGTTCTGGGTTTCGCCACGCGGTAGCGGCAAAACGCACGCATGCGGGCATGACCGCCGTGAAAGTGGCTGGGTCTGCTCACGTTACGCGCACCGCTTGCCATGGGTCAAACCAGCGGCGCCCCCGGAACCCGGGTTTGCCGAACGCTCGCCGGCCGAGGCCCCTAGGCTGTGGACAACACTCCTGCCAAGGGGAGGTCGGCGCGCGGGGACGCGGCCGTGTCCACAGGCACAGTTCCAGCGCGACCCGTGCACACCGTGAGATCCGGCGTGCACAACCTGTGGACAAAGCTGTTGATCACATGTGGGGGCGCGAGGAATGGACGACAAATGAGTGAAGCAGACCTCGCGGAGGTGTGGGCCAGGTCACTGGACGAGCTAGCGACCATGCACATAGAGCCGCATCAGCGGGCGTGGCTCAAACTAACCCGCCCGCTCGGGCTGGTCGAGAACACCGCGCTGATCGCAACGCCCAATGAGTTCGTCAAGGAACAGCTGGAAACCAGGCTGCGCGCGCTCATCACCCATGCGCTGTCCCGGGAGCTGGGCCGCAGCATTCAGCTCGCGGTGACTGTCGACCCGACGGCGATCACCGCCGCCACCGCTTTCCCGCAGCCTCCGCCGTCGCCGATGGGCACCGGGCCGGCCGGCCGGCCGCCAGCAGCCCCCGAGGGGCAGCAGGGAATGCCCGGTTCACTGCGCGGCGCCGACCCGCTGGGCACCGGGATGCTCGGCCAGCCGGGCATGCGCGGCACCGCGCGGGCCGACGGGCATACCGGGCTCACCATCCCCCCCGGCCAGTCGCGGGGATACCCCGACCGTGGCCAGGGCGATGCGCACGCCCCGCTGGGCGGCCCCGGCTCGATGCCGACGGCCGTGCCGGGCCGCCCGCCCGTGGGCGGCCCCTTCGACCCGCTGGCGAACCGCCAGCACCATGCGGCCGGCCCGCCTGGCCAACTGCCCGGCTCGCCACGCCCCACCCAGGCGCGGCTCAATCCCAAGTACACGTTCGAGACCTTCGTCATCGGATCCAGCAACCGCTTCGCGCACGCCGCGGCGGTGGCGGTCGCGGAGGCGCCGGCCAAGGCCTACAACCCGCTCTTCGTCTACGGCGACTCGGGACTGGGCAAGACCCACCTGCTGCACGCGATCGGCCACTACGCGCAGAGCCTTTACCACGGCGTCAAGGTCCGGTACGTCAGCTCCGAAGAGTTCACCAACGATTTCATCAACATGATCCGGGACGGCAAGCAGGACGGCTTCCGCCGCCGCTACCGCGACGTGGACGTGCTCCTGGTCGACGACATCCAGTTCCTGGAGAACAAGGAGGGAACGCAGGAGGAGTTCTTCCACACCTTCAATACCTTGCACAACGCGAGCAAGCAGATAGTGATCTCCAGCGACCGGGCACCCAAGCGGCTGGTGACCCTGGAGGACCGGTTGCGCAGCCGGTTCGAGTGGGGCCTGATCACCGATGTGCAACCGCCGGAACTCGAGACCCGCATCGCGATCCTGCGCAAGAAGGCAGTGCAGGAAGGGCTGAACGCGCCGCCCGAGGCTCTGGAATACATCGCCAGCCGGATCTCCACCAACATCCGGGAACTGGAAGGCGCCCTGATCCGGGTGACCGCCTTCGCCAGCCTCAACCGGCAATCGGTCGACCTGCAACTCGCCGAGATCGTGCTCAAGGACCTCATCCCGGAAGCGCAGGGCCCGGAGATCACGGCCGCGACCATCATGGGGCAGACCGCCTCCTACTTCGGGCTGTCCATTGACGACCTGTGCGGCACATCCCGGTCCAGGGTGCTCGTCACGGCGCGGCAGATCGCCATGTACCTGTGCCGGGAACTGACCGATCTCTCGCTGCCCAAGATCGGGCAGCAGTTCGGCGGCCGCGATCACACCACCGTCATGCACGCCGACCGGAAAATCCGGTCCCTGATGGCCGAGCGACGGTCTATCTACAACCAGGTAACGGAACTCACCAACCGCATCAAACAGCAGGCACGGTCCGGGTGAACAAACACAGAACAGCGTGGCCCGTCACAATCAGTACACACAGGCTGTGGAAATCTCTGTGGACAGGCTTGGGACGAACAGAGGACAACGCGACTAAAGCGGTGGGCCCCCGCTGGGGGATCCGGCGGAATCCAGCCGTCATCCCCAGCACATCCCCCGCGGCGGCGGGAGCCCGCACAGCCTCTGTGGACGCGGATTTCTGCGCTGAGCTGGGAATATGCTTGATATCCCCAGTGTCCACCGACCCTATTGCGACTACGTACTTGTATCTGAAAGAGAAATCAACTACGCAACAGGCAGGCTCGGACCGCTCACGGCAAGACGCCTGCCATGGCGCTTCCCGGCCTGCTCGTGAGAACAGATACCCACGAGACGGGCGGCTTGAAACCGGTGTGCGCGGCTGAGCGCAGATTCTCCAGAAGGGAAGGCAGCTTCCGGTGAAGATCCAGGTGGAACGTGACGTGCTGGCCGAGGCCGTGGCCTGGACGGCCCGTGCCCTGCCCGCACGGCCCGCGGTCCCGGTCCTGGCAGGCATCCGCCTCCAGGCGGCCGCGGAACTGACCCTGTCCAGCTTCGACTACGACGTGTCCGCCCAGGCCCGGCTGCCGGTTGCCACGGAAGAGGAAGGCGAGGCCCTGGTCTCCGGGCGGCTGCTCGCTGAGATCACCCGCAGCCTGCCGGCGCGGCCTGTCGAGATCGCCTCCGACGGCACGCGAACGACACTCACCTGTGGAAGCGCGACCTTCACCTTGCTCACGATGCCGACCGAGGACTACCCGACGCTGCCTGAGATGCCACCTCCGGCAGGGTCCATCGGCAGCGACGCCTTCGCCTCGGCGGTCAGCCAGTCGGCCACCGCGGCCGGGCGTGATGACACCCTCCCGGCCCTGACCGGCGTCCGGATAGAGATCGAAGGGGAAACCATCACCCTGGTCTCTACTGACCGGTACCGGCTGGCCGTCCGCGAGTTGCGCTGGAGCCCGTCCCGTCCCGACCTGTCGGCTGCGGTCCTCGTCCCGGCCCGGGCACTCGCGGACACTGCCCGGGCACTCACCGCGGGTGCGGAGGTGTCCATCGCGCTGGCGCTGCCCGGCGACGAAGGAGCGGGCGGCGAGGGGATGATCGGCTTCGAAGGCGGCGGCCGCCGCACCACAACCCGCCTGCTCGGCGGCGACTTCCCGCGCTATCAGTCCCTCCTGCCCAGCCAGGTGAACGCGGTCGCCGAACTCTCCACCGCGCCGTTCGCCGAGGCCGTCAAGCGGGTGGCGCTCGTGGCCGAACGGAATACCGCCGTCCGGCTGTCCTTCTCCGCCGGGCAGCTGGTGCTGGAAGCCGGTACCGGCGACGAGGCGCAGGCGGTCGAGGTCATCGACGCGAGCTTCGAGGGCGACGATATCCAGATCGCCTTCAACCCGCAGTACCTGCTTGACGGGCTGACCGCCCTCGAGTCGGACATCGCCCGGGTCGCGTTCACCGAGTCCGGCAAGCCAGCGCTGATCACTGGCAAGCCAGCGCCGGATGAGCAACCCGACTACCGGTACCTGCTGATGCCCATCCGCCTCGGCGGCTGAGGGTCGGCTCCGCTGGCGAGGCGGGGCGCGCCGAAGGCGTGTCCCCTCCGAGCCAGTGACTCGCGGGGGGTTCCGGGGGGTTGTCCCCCCGGGTCAGCACAGTAACCTCCACATGTGCACCTGACCCGCCTCGCGCTCACCGACTTCCGGTCCTACGCAGTGGCGGATCTCACCCTCGGCCCGGGGGCCAGCACGCTGCTCGGCGCAAACGGCGAGGGCAAGACCAACCTGGTGGAGGCCGCCGCCTACGTCGCCACCCTGGGCAGCCACCGGGTCAGCAGCGACGCGCCCCTGGTGCGCCGCGGCGCGGAGCGGGCCATCCTCCGGGCAGCGATCACCTCGGCCGAGCGGGACAGCCTGGTGGAAATCGAGATCAACCCCGCGCGGGCCAACCGGGCGCGGGTGAACCGGGTTCCGGTGAGCAGGCCCCGCCAGGTGCTCGGGATCCTGCGCACTGTGCTCTTCGCCCCCGAGGACCTGGCCCTGGTCAAGGGCGACCCGGAGCAGCGCCGCCGGTACCTCGATGAACTGCTGGTGAGCAGGGCGCCGCGGTACGCCGGGGTCCGGGCCGACTACGAGCGGGTGGTGCGGCAGCGGACGGCACTGCTGAAGTCGGCGCGTGCCCGGTCCGGCTCACGCGCCTTCGCCCGCGCTGGCCAGTCGCCCAGGGCGGCCCAGCCGCGTGCGGACCAGGACGTGCCCGAGGGTATGGGCCTGCCGGGCGCGCTCGGCGCGTGGGATGAGCATCTGGCCGTGAAGGGCGCTGAGTTGCTGGCGGGCAGGCTTGAGCTGACCGCCGCCCTGCGCCCGCTGGTGGCGAAAGCATACGCGGCCGTGTCCGGTGAGGACGGGACGGTCGGCGTCGCTTACCGGCAGCGCGGTGGAAGTGCTGGCTCGGGGGGACGACCGCCCGGACCCCCCCGCGACAGTGCTGGCCCGGGGGGACGGCCCCCCGAAGCTCTCCGCGACAGTGCTGGCCCGGACGGGCGAACGGTGGCTGTCAGCGAACCCGCGGCCGGCGAGCCGGATGTCATACCCGGCCGGGAAGCGCTGGCCGACGGGCTGCGCGAGGCGCTGGCCAGGTCGCGGCCCGAGGAGCTGGAGCGCGGCGTCTGCCTGGTCGGCCCGCACCGGGATGACCTCGAGCTGAGCATCGGCGAGTTGCCTGCCCGTGGTTACGCCAGCCACGGCGAGTCCTGGTCGATGGCCCTGGCGCTGCGCCTGTCCAGCTATGAACTGCTCCGCGCCGGCGGTGACGATCCGGTGCTCCTGCTCGACGACGTGTTCGCCGAACTGGACGCCGGCCGGCGCGACCGGCTGGCCAGCCTGGTCGCGGACGCTGAGCAGGTGCTGGTCACCGCGGCGGTGCCGGCGGACGTCCCGGCAGGCTTGCTGGGCGCCCGGTTCGATGTGGCCTCGGGGATGGTGAACCGTGCCGGATGAGCAGCCGGGGGCGGCGCGGCGGGCCGGCCAGGACGGCCCTGCCCCACTTGACCGTGCCCCACTTGACCGTGCCCCACTTGACCGTGCCCGGCTGGCCCGCGAGGCACTCGCCAGCGCGAAGGCGGATGCCCGGGCACGGGGCGAAGCGCCGTCGGCCCCCGCCGGGGGAACGTCCGCGCAACGCCCGCCGCGTGGTGGCTCATCCGACCAGCCGCGGCGGCCGCGGCGGGGCAGGCGGGAGGATCCGCAGCCGCTGAACGCCGCCATCCGGGGTCTCATCAGCGACCACGGGTGGCAGACCGCTGCGGCGGTGGGCTCGGTTTTCGGCCGGTGGCCGGAGATCGTCGGTGCGGACCTCGCCGCGCACACCAGGCCGGACCGGCTTACTGACGGTGAACTCGTGGTGATCGCCGATTCCACCGCCTGGGCGACGCAGGTGCGGCTGCTGGCGCGGACGCTGATCCGCAGGCTGAACACCGAGCTAGGTGATGGCACTGTCACGAGGGTGCACGTGCGTGGTCCTGAGCAGCCGCGGCGCCCGGGTGAGTGGCGCGTGCGGGGCGGCCGGGGGCCACGCGACACGTACGGCTGAGACTGAGGGTTCTCCCAGGTAAAATAGGAGAGCGCCGTGGGGTAGAAGGCGGCCAGGCCTGGTGAGCCCTGCAGCGCGTTATCTCTTCCAGGAGGAGCTTGCTCTTGTCCTACGACGCACGTTCGATCACTGTCTTGGAGGGCCTTGAGGCAGTACGCAAGCGTCCCGGTATGTACATCGGCTCCACCGGTGAGCGCGGCCTGCACCATCTTGTCTACGAGGTCGTGGACAACGCGGTGGACGAGGCGCTGGCCGGCTACTGCGACCGCATTGACGTCACCCTGCTCGCCGATGGCGGGGTCCGGGTGATCGACAACGGTCGCGGTATCCCCGTTGACGAGCATCCGGTGGAGAAGCGCCCGGCGGTGGAAGTGGTGCTGACCACCCTGCACGCGGGCGGGAAATTCGACGGCAAATCCTATGCCGTCTCCGGTGGCTTGCACGGGGTTGGCGTGTCCGTGGTGAACGCGCTGTCCGCCCGGCTCGAGGTGGAGGTCCGCCGGGACGGTTTCGTGTGGTGGCAGTCATATGAGCTCAGCCATCCGGCCACCCCGCTGACCCGCGGCGAGCCCACCGATGAAACCGGCACCACGATCACCTTCTGGCCTGACCCATCCATCTTCGAGACCACGGACTGGGACCACGAGACATTGTCCCGGCGGCTCCAGGAGATGGCCTTCCTCAACAGGGGCCTGGCCATCAACCTGACCGACGAGCGGCCCGATCACGCCGCCGTTGGCGGCGAGGGCGGCGAGCCAGGTGAGCCGCGGGTGGTGCACTACCGCTACGAGGGCGGCATCGCCGACTTCGTACGGCACCTCAACGCGTCCAAGGAGCCGGTGCACGCCACGGTGATCGATTTCGGTGACGAAGGCGACGGGATCGCTGCCGAGATAGCCATGCAGTGGAACAGTTCCTACGCCGAGTCGGTGCACACCTTCGCGAACACGATCAACACGGCCGAGGGCGGTACGCACGAGGAAGGGTTCCGGGCTGCCCTCACCACCATCGTGAACAAGTACGCGCGGGAGCAGAAACTGCTGCGCGACAAGGACGACAACCTCACCGGCGAGGACGTCCGGGAGGGGCTCGCCGCGATCGTCCACGTCAAGCTGGCGAACCCGCAGTTCGAGGGCCAGACCAAGACCAAGCTCGGGAACACCGAGGCCAAGTCGTTCGTGCAGAAGGCCGCCAACGACCATCTGCGGGACTGGTTCGAGCGCAACCCCGGCGAGGCCAAGGACATCATCACCAAGGCCGCCCAGGCGGCGCGGGCCAGGATCGCCGCCCGCCAGGCCCGCGACCTGACCAGGCGCAAGGGCCTGCTGGAGAGCAGTTCGCTGCCCGGTAAGCTGGCCGACTGCCAGTCCGGCGACCCGAAGCGCTGCGAGGTCTACGTGGTCGAGGGCGATTCGGCCGGCGGCTCCGCCAAGCAGGGCAGGGACCCTGAGTTCCAGGCGATCCTGCCGATCCGGGGCAAGATCCTGAACGTCGAGAAGGCCCGGATCGACCGGATACTGAAGAACAACGAGGTCCAGGCGATGATCACCGCGCTGGGCACGGGCATCCACGACGACTTCGATATCAGCCGGCTGCGCTACTACAAGATCATCTTGATGGCGGACGCGGACGTGGACGGCCAGCACATCACCACGCTGCTGCTCACCTTGCTGTTCCGGTTCATGAAGCCGCTGATCGAGGCGGGGCACGTGTACCTGGCGCAGCCGCCGCTCTACAAGATCAAGTGGGATGGGCGCGGGGCCCAGCCGGACTACGCATACTCCGACCGGGAGCGGGACGGTCTTGTTGAGGCGGGGATCGCCGCGGGCCGCAGGGACCCGCGGCCTCGTGATGCCGTCCAGCGGTTCAAGGGCCTCGGCGAGATGAACGCCAACGAGCTGTGGGAGACCACGATGAACCCGGCGCGCCGGGTGCTGAAGCAGGTCACGGTGGATGACGCGGCGCAGGCGGATGAGCTGTTCAGCGTGCTGATGGGTGAGGACGTGGAGGCGCGCCGGGCATTCATCCAGCGCAACGCCAAGGATGTCAGGTTCCTCGACATCTGATGCCCGCCCGGTCGGCCACTGGATCGGAGTGAACCGGCCGCGCCATGGCAGCACTGATGGACCATGATCACGGAACTGGCTTTCGGGCCACGGGAGAGGTTGTTAAGAGTGACTGACCTGGACACCGGGGGCGGCCACGACCGGACCGAGCCGGTCGACATCCAGGTGGAGATGCAGCGCAGCTACATCGACTACGCGATGTCGGTCATCGTCGGCCGGGCACTGCCCGACGTACGGGATGGCCTCAAGCCGGTGCACACCCGCATCCTGTTCGCGATGTACGACGGCGGCTACCGGCCCGAGCGGGGCCCCTCCAAGTGCTCCCGGGTGGTCGGGGACGTCATGGGCCAGTACCACCCGCATGGCGACTCGGCCATCTATGACGCGCTGGTCCGCCTGGCCCAGCCGTGGTCGATGCGGATGCCGCTGGTCCATGGGGAGGGCAACTTCGGCTCGCCGGGCGACGACCCGCCGGCCGCCATGCGGTACACCGAATGCCGCCTCGCGCCGCTCGCCATGGAGATGCTGCGGGACATCGACAAGGACACTGTCGATTTCCGGCCCAACTATGACGGCCGGTCCCGTGAGCCCGTCGTGCTGCCCAGCCGCTTCCCGAACCTGCTGGTCAACGGCTCGCAGGGAATCGCGGTCGGGATGGCGACCAACATCCCGCCGCACAACCTGCGCGAGGTCGCCGCTGGCGTCCGGTGGTACCTGGACCACTACGACGCCTCGGACGAAGACTTGCTGGACGCCCTGATCGAGCGGGTCAAGGGACCTGACTTCCCGACCAGAGGCCTGATCGTGGGCCGCCGCGGCATCGAGGAGGCCTACCGGACCGGGCGCGGGTCCATCACCATGCGCGCCGTGGTTGACATAGATGAGGACGCCCGCGGCCGGGCCTGCCTCGTCGTCACCGAGCTGCCTTATCAGGTCAACCCGGACAGCCTGGCCAAGAAGATCGCCGAGCTGGTGAAGGATGGCCGGATCAGCGGGGTGGCCGAGCTCCGGGATGAGAGCAGCGGGCGCACTGGCCAGCGGCTGGTGATCGTGCTGCGGCGGGACGCGGTCGCCAAGGTCGTACTGAACAACCTGTATAAGCACACTCAGCTGCAGGACACCTTCGGCGCGAACATGCTCGCCCTGGTCGACGGCGTGCCCCGCACCCTCCGCCTCGACCAGCTGATCCGGTACTGGGTCGCGCACCAGATCGAGGTCATCGTCCGGCGCACCCGCTACCTGCTCCGCGAGGCGCAGGCCCGGGCGCACATCGTGCGTGCGCTGCTCAAGGCGATCGACCGGATCGACGAGGTGATCGCGCTGATCCGGGCCAGCGAGTCGGCAGCGGCGGCGCAGCACGGCCTGATGGAGCTGCTGGAGATCGACGAGGAGCAGGCCCGCGCCATCCTCGACATGCAGCTGCGCAAGCTGGCCGCCCTGGAACGCCAGGCGCTGGTGGACGAGTATGACGACCTGATGTCGAAGATCGCCGATTACGAGGCCATCCTCGCCTCGCCGGAGCGGCAGCGGCAGATCGTCGGCGACGAGCTCGGTGAGATCGTGGCCAGGTACGGCGACGACCGGCGCACCCGGATCATCCCCTTCGACGGCGACGTGACGGACGAGGACCTGATCGCCGAAGAGGATGTGGTCGTCACCATCACCCATGGCGGCTATGCCAAGCGCACCAAGACCGATCTCTACCGGGCGCAGCGGCGCGGCGGCAAGGGGGTGCGCGGCGCCCAGCTGCGCACCGACGACATCGTCGATCACTTCTTCGTCACCACCACCCATCGCTGGATCCTGTTCTTCACCAACAAGGGGCGGGTCTACCGGGCCAAGGCCTATGAGCTGCCGGACACGGCGCGGGACGCCCGCGGCCAGCACGTCGCGAACCTGCTTGCCTTCCAGCCTGATGAGCGGATCGCCGAGGTGCGCGCGATCCCGGACTACTTGGTCGCGCCGTACCTGGTGATCGCCACCCGATCCGGGCTGGTGAAGAAGTCACAGCTGACCGACTTCGACTCGAGCCGGTCCGGCGGCATCATCGCCATCAACCTGCGTGAGGATGACGAGGTCATCGCCGCGAGCCTGGTCTCGCCGGACGAAGATCTGCTGCTGGTCAGCCGGAAGGCACAGGCGATCCGGTTCCACGCGAGCGACGAGACCCTGCGCCCGATGGGCCGGGCCACCTCCGGCGTTATCGGCATGCGGTTCACCGACGGGGACGAACTGCTCGATATGCACGTGCTCCGCGACGGGACCGACGTCATGGTGGCCACCGGGGGTGGCTACGCCAAGCGGACGCCGTCCGATCAGTACCCCATCCAGGGCAGGGGCGGCCGCGGCGTGCTGACCGCGCGGATCGTGGACTCGCGTGGGGAGCTGGTCGGGGCGCTGATGGTGCACCCCGATGACGAGGTGTTCGCGATCACCTCCTCCGGAGGGGTCATCCGGACATCGGCGGCGGAAGTCAAGCTGTCGGGCAGGCAGACCATGGGCGTGCGGCTGATGAACCTGGCCTCCGGGGACAGTGTGGTGGCCATTGCCCGCAACGCTGAGTCCATGGACGACCCCGAGGCCGAGGCTGACGCCGAGGCGCAAGCTGGGCCCGACGCACCAGCCGGGGCCGATGCGCTGCTTGCGGGTGAGGTGCAGCCTGAGGGCGAAGTGGACCCCGTGGCTGAAGCGCAGCCTGAGGCCCGGGATGGCGGGGATGACTCCGGGGTCGCGGGGTAGTAGTCGCGGGTTGAGGCGCGAAGCGCGGAAGGTCACGGTGCGATGACAGCCGGACCCTGGAGGCAACGTGATGAGGGTCGACGACGTCTAATGAGTATCCACTCAGACAGCCACGAGCCCCGAGTGGGAACGTATCCGCCATTCGGAGATAACCTCGTAGGAAACCTTCCCGAGGAGGACGGGGTGGATCAACGCGCGGAACCACCGTCGTGGCTGCCTGAAGGTGCGGTGCCACGGACGGCTACGGGAGCCGACCTGCGACGCCCCGAGGCCGACGAGGCCGATCAGGGTACGTCGGTCGGGGAGACTGAATACTCCTTCACCGGGGAAACCTCTTATCCGAACGGCCAGGACACCACGTTCGGTCAGGGCGGCTCCGCGGTGGGCGGGTACAGCTACGGGGGCAACTCGCTGGGAGACGCGACAGCTCAGGTCCCGCCCTATCCGGCAAAGCTGCCAGATCCGGCCGAGGGTAGCGGGAGCGCAGCGGCTGACGGACGCACCGCCGGGGGCACCGACGAATCACGCGGGCGGACCACCACGTTCAGCGCCCCGCCGCGGGGCAGGTACGTGGCGGGCGCGGCATCCATGGCGGGCGCGGGGCCGCTGGCAGGTGCCGGGTCCGCGGCCAGAGCGCCGGCGAGCCAGGTTCAGGCCCGCCGTGCCGACCTGGTCGTGGCCAGGCTGGAGCCGTGGTCGGTGATGAAGTTCAGCTTCCTGATGTCACTGGTCGCGTGGGTGATGCTGTTCGTGGCCGTGGCATTCCTGTACTTCGTCCTGTCCAACCTCGGGGTGTTCACGTCAGTGCAGCACACGCTCGGCAGTGTGACCTCGAGTTCCAGTTCGTCCGGCATGCACCTGAGCCAGTGGTTCTCGGCGTCCCGGGTCCTGGGTTACACCATGCTGCTCGGCGCGGTGAACATCATCCTGATCACTGCCCTGTCCACGGTGGGCGCCATGATCTACAACCTGGTCACGCACCTCGGCGGCGGTATCGAGGTCACCCTCCGGGAGACTGACTGACGGTTCGCTCGAGGAATGCGATAACCTGTCCCGGCGGCATTTCCCCGGGAATTGGAGCTGGCGCCCAGCGGATCCGGGGTGCCACAGGGGCCTATAGCTCAGCCGGTTAGAGCGCATCCCTGATAAGGATGAGGTCGATGGTTCAAGTCCATCTAGGCCCACCAACTCAGAGCCGTCCCCCCTCTAGGGGCAGGGAGGAGCGGGCTCAGTGACAGCGGCGATGCCAGCAACAGGGGCGTGACCGTCGGCACGGTGTACCGGACTGCCTTCGAGCGGACCACCGTGGAGAGTGGCGTCATTGCTGGCTCCACGCGGACGTAAACTTCTACCCGGAGCGACTGTGGCCATCGGGGGCCTCCGATCTGTGGTGCAGAGAGTGCTACGCCGAGCTTGAAGCGCTCGGCATCTTGCCGTCACCCGGCTGATCGATTGAACACTGGTCAAGGCGGCGCTGAACGGCGCCCGCACCGGGCTCAGCTCTGGGGAGCCCGCCCGGTGTACGCCGGGCCACAGTCGTACGTCATACAGATCAGATCGGCCTCGTACGTCACACGAGCGGTGCACTGTGAGCAGCCGTCTTCCTCGCCCACGAGTATTCAGTTCGGCGGCGCCGCGTCAATGGCGGCCTCGTGTAAGTGCCTGGCGCTCGTGCCTGTTCGTTCGTTCTCGGGGAACAACACAACATGGGGGGAGCCGACAGCAACCGGCGACAGCAACATCACCATCCGCCAGGCCAACTTGGGCTACTGCGGCAAGAATGACTAATGGGGCGGAACTTCGCGAGCCCAGGCCGGGCAGAGCTGATAAGGATGAGGTCGATGGTTCAAGTCCATCTAGGCTCACCCAGGTCGTCGGCGTCCCGGGCTGCGAAAGGCGAGGACCACCCAGCACGCCCGCGCTGTCATAGCCCGGGCTACGGCATGGCGGCATGAAGTGAGCGGCGACACCAGACCCCGTCGTGGCTCACGAGGCCGGTGGCTGCCCGCTTACCTGAGCCCCCCAGGAATCTCTGCCCCCCCGAGGACGGGGGGCCAGTGAGTATTATCCGCGGGCTGTATACGCGGTTCCGGCAACTGATCCATGAGGGCGCCAAGTTCGGTGTCGTCGGCCTGATCGGGGTCGCGATCAGTTTCGGCGGGGCCACCGTGCTGCGCTTCGATGTCGGCCTCGGGAAGTACACCTCGGTCACTGTCGCGACGGGTGTCGCGACACTGGTGGCGTTCATTGGCAACCGGTATTGGACCTTCCGGCACCGCGAGCGCGTAGGCACCGCTCGTGAGACGGTCATGTTCTTCGCGCTGAACGGCGTGGGGCTGATAATCCAGTACGCCTGTATCGGGATCGCTCAGGACGCCCTGGGCTTGCCAGGGACGCTGTCGTACAACATCGCGAACCTCATCGGCATCGCGCTGGGGACGCTGTTCCGGTTCTGGGCCTATCGCAAGTGGGTATGGGCTTCGCTCATGGGCGAGCCCCAGCTTCGGCTCCCCCGTGCAGGCTCACGGAGGTATGGCGGACGCCACCGGGCGAGCCCCGGCTCCCGCAAGCCCCTTGCCGGGCCGCCCGGCCCGCATCCCGGATCACGGGTTCACCAGCCGAGTTCGGTGAGACGGGTGTCATCGATGCCGAAGTGATGGGCCACCTCGTGGATGACGGTGCGGCGCACCTCGTCGACGACCTCCGCCCCGCTATGGCAGATCGCGCAGATCGCCTGCTGGTAGATGGTGATCCGGTCCGGCAGCACCCCAGCGTACTGAGATGTCCTGCTGGTCAGCGGTATCCCCTGATATAGCCCGAGCAGGCCCGGGGGTCCCGCATCATGCTCGACGGTGACGGCCACGTTGCGCATCAGCTTGCCTAGTTCCTCGGGGAGCCCGTCCAGGGCGGCGGCGACCATCTCCTCGAACTGATCCGGGTCAACATAGATCACCAGCCCATTGTCGGCGAACGGGCCGACCGGGCACCCCGCCGGCGGGTCGCCGATGCGGGCCGTCGGGATGGCGGGGGTGGCCGGTGGTGCCGGCGGATGCGGGTCGGCGGGATGGCGGAGGCGGCCGACATGGCCGTGGGCTGGGCACATACCCTGGTGCCTGACAGATCCTCTCCCCCTCTCCTGCCAGGGCTCGCGTGCTGACAAACGAGGTACCAGGGCGATCCGCTGACGCGGCCCCGCAGCAACGGAAACGGCGCATCCGGCGGCGTACCCTGGCCATCACTGCGCTGGTCCTGGTAGCCGCGTTCAGCGCTGGGACAGCGCGCTTGTTCGTCTGCCCGGCCACCGGGATGCCCGCCCGGGTGGATGCCATCGTGATGATGGACGGCCCTGGTTACCGGCTGCACACCGCACGGGGCCTGGCGTGGCAGGACCGGGCGCCGGTGCTCGTGGTTTCCCGTGGTTCCACCTTCTACGGCCATGGCAGCAGTTGCGCGCCACCCATCCCGCAGGTCAAGGTGATCTGCTTCGATCCCAACCCGGCGACCACCCAGGGCGAGGCTGAATTCGCCGGGCGCCTGGCGAAGCAGTATCACTGGCATTCCATCGCGCTGGTGACCATCACTCCCCAGGACTCGCGTGCCCGGCTGCGGATGGAGCGGTGCTTCAGCGGTCATGTGTATGTGATGACCGCGCCGATGCCCTTCTACTACTGGCCTTACGAGATCGCCTACGAGTGGGGGGCCACCGTCAAGGCACTGACCGTCAACCGCAGCTGCTAGCCGCCCACTTTTCACGGGTAAGGTGCGGAATGTGCCTGATTCGTCCGCTATGTGCGCACCAAGGCCGTGAAAAGTGGGAACTTGGGCGCCGGCCGCGGGCCGCAGGCGTGGGTACGGGCCGCAGGCGCGGATAAGAGAACGCTTAATCGGCTGTCGCCGGAACTGGCGGCAGCACTTAGAGTCAGGCCAAGGACAGCACCGCCGGAAGGTACACCGAAGATGAGTCATCAGCCGGACGAGGCCCTGCACGTGCTCCGCGGGGTATGGGACGCTCAGGGGCAGACCAGCGCGGATCTCGACGAGGCCTGCGGCACCACGAAGTCCTGCAAGAGGATGGCGGACGTCAGCTTCGACGGCCTGGCCGGCGCGGACGAAGACCTGCGCACCGCGTGGCGGACCAGGCTGGCGCGCGAGGGCAAGCTCAACGACGCTGGTGGCAGCGTCCGCGACCTCGTCCTCGGTCCGGCAGAGGGCCGCTGACAAGGCCCGGGAGAGGGCTGAATGGACTTCCCGGACACGGTCGGTGAGCTCACCGAGATCTTGCGCCAGCGCGGTTACCTCGCGGACCGGGGGCTGGCCACCGCGATGTTCGTCTCGCTGTCCCTGCAGCGCCCGATCCTGCTCGAGGGAGAGGTCGGGGTCGGCAAGACCGAGGTCGCCAAGGTTCTCGCGGATGCCTTCGGCCGGCGGCTGATCCGGTTGCAGTGCTACGAGGGCATCGACACGAACCAGGCCCTCTACGAGTGGGACTACGCCCGCCAGATGCTGTACATCCGGGCGCTGTCCGAGCGGCACATCGCTGATGAGGACGCGGTCGACAAGGTATTCGGCCCGAGGTTCCTGCTGGAGCGGCCGCTGCTGGAGGCGGTCCGCGCCGGGGATCAGGCCGTGCTGCTGATCGACGAGGTGGACCGCGCTGACGACGAGTTCGAGGCGTTCCTCCTCGAGGTGCTCTCTGATTTCCAGATCAGCATCCCGGAGGTGGGCACGATCAAGGCAGCGAGCCCGCCGCTCGTGGTGCTCACCTCCAACCGCACCCGCGAACTGCACGACGCGCTCAAGCGCCGTTGCCTGTACCACTGGATCGGCTACCCGCCCGCCGAGCGTGAGGTGGAGATCGTCCTCGTCCGGGCGCCCGGCGTGTCCGAGGCCCTGACCCGCAAGGTGGTCGCCGCCGTCAACCGGCTGCGCGAGCTGGACCTCGCCAAGCCACCCGGGGTCGCCGAGACGATCGACTGGGTGCGCACCCTCGACTTCCTCGGCGAGACCGGGCTCGGCACCCAGGTCGCCGAGGACACCCTCGGCGCCGTGGTGAAGGAGCGCGACGACCTCGACCTGGTGCGGGACAACCTGGAAGAGATCACGTCCGGTGCCTGAGCGGACTCCATCCGCCGCTGCGCGATCCGCCGGTGCGCGATCCGCCGGTGCGCGATCCGCCGGCGCCCCGTCCGCCGGAACGCGATCCGCTGGTGCTCCAGCCGCTGGAACGCGATCCGCCCCAGCGCCCTTCGTCCGCGTACTGGCGAACTTTGCCGCCGAGCTTCGCTCGGCCGGCCTTGCCGTCGGCTCTGGTGATGTCCTCACCTACTGCACGGCGATGAGCGCGCTGAACCCGACCGACCTGCTCGACCTGTACTGGGCCGGGCGGACCACGCTGGTCACCCGGCGGGACAGCATCCGCGTGTACGACCAGGTCTTCAGGCGGTTCTTCCTGGGCGCCGCCGATCCGCTCCGGGAACTGCTCACCCTCAAGGCCCAGGTGACCACGGAGGCGCAGGCCGTGCTGGAGGTCCCGGCCACCGATCCCCCCGGGGACGGCCATCAGGACGAGGCGAACCTCGGCCTGATGGCCTCCGATGCCGAAGCGCTCAGGCACAAGTCCTTCGCTGCCTGCACCCCCGAGGAACTCGCCGCGCTGCGCCGGATCATGGCCCGGATCCGGCTGACCCCGCCGCGGCGGCGCACCCGGCGGACATCGGCCGCGTCCGCCGGGCGTTCTCCCGATCTGCGCCGGATGGTGCGGGAGTCGCTGCGCATGCACGGCGAGCCTGCGGCGCTGGCCTGGCGGCAGCGGAAGGTCCGGTTGCGGCCGCTGATCCTCATCCTCGACGTCTCGGGCTCGATGGCCGACTACTCACGCAACCTCCTGCAGTTCGCGTACTCCGCGAAGCGTGCGGCGGCGAGGGTCGAGGTGTTCTGCTTCGGCACCCGGCTCACCCGGGTCACCAGGGCGCTGGACCGCCGCCGGCCGGACGACGCGCTGGAGCTTGCCGCGAAGACGGTGTTCGACTGGGAAGGCGGCACCAGGATCGGTGCCTGCCTGGACGCGTTCGTCAAAGACTGGGGACGGAGGGGCCTGTGCCGCGGCGGGATCGTGGTCATCTGCTCCGACGGCCTGGACCGCGGCGATCCGGACATCCTGGCCACCGCGATGGAACGGCTTTCCCGGCTCAGTTACCGGGTGGTGTGGATGAACCCGCACAAGGGCGACAACCGGGACTTCCGGCCGAGCACGCTCGGCATGATGGTCGCTGCCCCGCATATCGACCTGATGCTGTCCGGCCACGATCTGAGCAGCATGGAAGAACTCGCTACGCTGCTGCCAGCGCTGAGTTAGGAGTACCCGGTGAGGTGGAGCGTGGGGATCGAGGCCGAAGGCGACCGCGTGCTGACCCGCGAGGAGGTCGTCGAACTGGCTGACGCGATCGCGGCCAGCGCCGGCATCGCCACCGGAATCGGGACGAACCGCTACGGCGCCCAACTGATCGTGCAGGCGGGCAGCCGCGACGAGGCGATCGGGAAGGCCACCGCAGAGTTCCAGCAGGCCGCGGCCAAGGCTGGCCTGCCGACCGCACCCGTCGTGCGGGCCGAGGCCATCAGCGAGGACGAGGACGCTGCCGGATGATCCGGCTCGGCTCCCTGGCCGGTTACCCGTTCGAGGGCCCGCGCCTGCTCGGCGGCTGGACCCCGCCGACCGCCGCCGCTGTCTACGCGATCTTGTGCAAGCCGGATCCGGACACCAAGCCGGAGCGGTACGCGGTCATCTACGTGGACCACTCCGATGATCTGTCCGCTGAGCGCTTCCCGTTCCGGCACCCGCGCGCGTCGTGCTGGGTGCGCCGTGCCGGGTCGCGCTGGAAGGTCTACATCTGCACGTACGAGGTGCCCGGCGGGGGCCGTCCGCACCGGGAGCAGATCAGCCGCGAGCTCACCGCGATCTACCATCCCGGCTGCAACACACAGCAGTACGACCAGGCGTGGAAGGACGAGTGGATCGGCGAGTACTCCGCCCCCACCACCGGCCCGGTCGCCCGGCGCGGACCGGACGGTTCCGTGCCCGATTGACCCCCGTGCTACGGCGCGTCGGTCCGTGCCCGATTGACCCCCGTGCTACGGCGCGTCGGTCCGCCTGGACTGGCCACCGCGCTACAGCGCGGCGTCTGTGCCGGACTGACCCCTCCAGCCCGCAAATCCACAGCGCGGTGCACTATGCCCTGCGGGGGAGGGCACAATGCACCGCGCTGTGGATTTCGGCCGGGCGGCGGCTGCGGTTTCGGCGGGGGCAGCGGCGGCTATCGCTGCGGGGCGAAGCCCACCGCGTCATGCAGGCGGGAGCGCCGCCGGCCCGAGGCCGGCCGGGCGGGCTCGGGCTCCGCCGGCCGCTCGGCCGCCGGGGTGACGTCGGCGACGATCTCCTCGGCCATCCCGTACAGCAACGGCAGCGCCCCGGCGACCACGCCGCCGGTCCGGTTGATGTGCTCCACCCCCGGCCCGATGAGCTTCGCGTGACCAACGATCGTGCCGACGGTCTCCGCGCACTCCTCGAGATTCCCGGCGATGCGGGTGAGCAGCGAGCCCACCCAGAACAGGTAGACCGCGAGGCCGGCGATCAGCAGGACGACATCAACGACAGTCAGGATGACCAGGGTGGTCATGACTTCACCTTCCCGAGCACGCGGCCGAGGAACAGGTGGTGCTGGAGGCCTTCCGCCAGGACCGCCTCCACACCGTCGGCGACCTGAGGGATCAGCGTGGTGTCCGCCGTGTTCGCCGCCGCGGCCTTCAGCGTTTCCCGCACCTCGACGACCCGGCGGTCGATGATCTTCACGAGCCAGACGAGCAGGCTGAGCAGGGCCGCAACAGCCAGCACCACGACGAAGCCGACGATGATGGCACTTACCCACAGGGTGTGCTCGGTGGAGGACATGGCCAGCACATGTGGCTGCATCGCTAGCCCCCCAGCCTGGCGCGGCCGCGCTGCAGGCCGCCGATGATGATCGTGGCGTGCTCGATGGTGGTGCGCAGTGCCGCCAGCGGCGCCGTGTTGTGCACCGCCTGGGTGAGCGCATCGTTGATCTTGGGCGCCTCGTTGCCGATCGAGCGGGCCAGCAGCAGGATCGGCACCACCAGCGCCACGACGACCAGAACGATCACTATGCCGATCGTGTAGCCCACCACCCAGCCGGTGGTGGACGTCCCCGCGGCGAGGACATGTGGTTGCATCAGTGGCTCCTTTGCCGGTTCAGGCCGTCTCGCATGCCGGATCAGACCGTCTCGCAGAAGTCCCGGACCGGCTTCAGGCTCGCGTTGACCGAGGTGAGCCGCTCCGGCACCGCGGAAGTCAGCTGGGCGACAGCCTGGACGCCCCCCGTGGTCGAGACGAGCGTCGCGCGGATCGCCCGCAGGTGAAAGATGACCCGCAACAGGCCCACCGCGGTGATCGCGATGATCAGTGCTGCGATGATCAGCGTCACCCAGGCAGCTGCTGGCATGGCTGTTCTCCTTGTCCTAAGTCAGCCGAGAAGCTCAGCCGAGTAGCTTGGCGACGGAGCCGGCGTAGCGGACCGCGCCGACAGACACTTCCTTGACGGTGCTGTCGGTCGTCGCCAGCCCGTCCGGGACGCCGCCCAGTTCCCCGACGAGAGCGACCCCGCCGGTGAGGATCTGGTCGGTGGCCCCGCGGATCCGCTCCAGCGCGGCGAGCACGCGATTCAGCAGGAAGATGACGACGGGCAGGACCACCAGCAACAGCACGGCGTTGCCGATCCACCACGCAACCATGGGTTTGTCCTCCTCAGCTTGTGGCCTGGTAGGGAGCGAAGAACCGGCGGAAGACCCGGCTCAGCGCCATGAATGCGGCCCGCAGGCCGAGGGTGAGGCCTTTCGCCGGACTGGGGGACGCGGCGGCGATCTGCTCGGCAGATTCGCCCCGCTCGATCCGCTGGATCCGGTCCTGCATATTCGCGGAGAAGTCGCGCATCAGCACGGACGTCACGTCGGAGATCATGCCCCGGCCGTACTGCGCGGCGGCCCCGGACAGCTGCAGGTCCTGGCTGACGCCGACCTTCGTGCCGCGGCCGGCCCGGACCAGCGTCGCCGTTACGACCATGTTGGCCTGGCCCCGGCCCTTCTCCTCCGCCCCGGCGGCGTGCACCACCACGCGCTTGGCGGCCTCGTCGCGCTCGGCGATCTCCGCCGTCCCGCCGAACTGCAGCCGCACCGGCCCCATCCGCACGGCGACCCGGCCCTGGTACTTCTCGCCGCCGAGGTCTTCGGTCAGCTCGGCGCCGGGCAGGCAGGCGGCCACCTGCGGGATGTCATCGAAGAACTTCCAGACCTTCTCGACCGGCTCCGCGACCTCGAACTCGTTCTTGATCAGCATCGGGTCTCCGCCTCCTTCTTCAGGTAAGCCCCCGGATCGTCCTCGAACGCCCGGCGGCAGCCGGCGCAGCAGAAGTAATAGGTGACGCCCTCGTGCTGCAGCGGGTAACTGGATGCCCCCGCCGTCACGGTCATCCCGCACACCAGATCAACAGCATCAACAGCATCAACGGCGTCTCCCGCGGCCGGCCGACCAGGCGTCCCGGCCGTCCGGGTGGCGGCCCCGGGCGCCCCGCCGGGCAGCAGCGCTCCGGAAGCGCGCAGCTGGACCAGTTCGGCCAGGATCGACACCGCGATCTCCCGGTGCGAGGTCCGGCCGAGGTCGAGCCCGGCCGGCACCTTGACCCGGTCGAGTTGCTCCTGCGGCACGCCGCGGTCAGCGAGGTAGCCGAGCACCGCCGCGCCCCGCTTGGCGGACCCGACCAGGCCCAGGTAGGCGGGCCGGGCCGCGGCCGCCTGCTCGACGGCCTCCTCGTCGCCGTGGCCCTGGGTGGACACCACCACCATCGAGGCCTCGTCCGCGTCGGCGGCGGAGAACTCCGGGCCGTCCAGCAGCGCGGTGCGCCAGCCGAGGGAGCGGGCCAGGTCGGCGAGCGTGCGCGCCATCGGGGAGCGGCCGACGATCACCAGGTGCGGCGCTGGCAGCACCGGCTCGATGTAGACCTCGAGCGCGCCCTCACTCTGGCAGGAGATGGGCACGAAGGTCATCCCGTCCGGCACCGGGGCGCTGGACGCGGCTCTGCTGGCAAACTGCTCCGCGGCGCCGAGCAGCAGCAGCCGCGGCACCCCCTCAGCGATCACCTGGCGTGCCTCGCGGATCACCACCGGCTCGGCGCACGCCCCGCCGATCCAGCCATGCAGGTCCCCCGACTCGGTGATGATCGCCCGCGAGCCCTGCTGGCCCGATGACGGGCCCTGCCGCCAGACAACGGTGGCGAGCGCGAACGCCTGCCCGCGCCGGGTCAGCTCACCGGCCTCCTCCAGTACTCCCAAGCCCTGCACTTGCTGCTCCCCTCAGTCGTCCGTGCGCACGGGGGGCGCGCCGGAGACGTCCCGGCACTTGGTGATCGCCTCCCAGACGCGGTCCGGCAGCAGCGGCATGTCGATGTTGCGCACCCCCGTCCCGGACAGTGCGTCCATGACCGCGTTCACGAACGCCGCCGGGCCGCCGACCGTGGCGCACTCACCGATCCCCTTGGCCCCGATCGGGTGGTGCGGGCACGGGGTGACCACCTCGCTGTGCAACTCGAAGCCCGGGGTCTCCCATGCGGTCGGCAGCATGTAGTCCATGTAGTTCGAGCCGATGCAGTTGCCGTCGGCGTCGAACGTGATGAACTGCATGTTCGCCATCGCGTAGGCCTCGGCCAGGCCGCCCATGATCTGCCCTTCGACGATCATCGGGTTGATCCGGATCCCGCAGTCGTCCACCGCCACCGTGTTCAGCACGTCCCAGACGCCGGTCTCCGGATCAACCTCCACCGTGACGATGTAGACGGCGAACGGCCAGGTCAGGTTCGGCGGGTCATAGTAGGCGGTGTTCTCCAGGCCGGGTTCCATGCCGTCGGGCATGTTGCTGTAGGCGGCCATCGCGCATTCCTGGATGGTCACCCCCCGGTCCGGCGCGCTGCGGACGTAGAAGCGGCCCAGCTCCCACTCGATGTCTTCCTCGGACACTTCGAGGAGATGGGCGGCCAGCCTGCGTGCTTTCGCCCGGATCTTGCGGGACACCATGGAGACCGCCGCCCCTGCCACCGGCGTGCTCCGGGACGCGTAGGTGCCCATGCCGAACGGCGCGGTGTCCGTGTCGCCTTCCTCGACGACTATGTCCTCGGCCGGGATGCCGAGTTCGTGGCTGACGATCTGGGCCCACGTCGTCTCGTGTCCCTGGCCCTGGCCCCGGGCACCGGTCCGGACGATGGCCTTGCCCGTCATGTGCACCTTGAGCTCGGCCGAGTCGAACATCTTGATGCCGAGGATGTCGTACTCGCGGCTGTTGCCCGCGCCGAGCGGCTCGGTCATCGTGGAGATGCCGAGGCCGAGCAGCCTGCCCTTGGCCCTGGCTTCCTCTTGCTGCTTCCGGAAGCCCTCGTAGCCCACCGCCTTCAGCCCGACGTCGAGGCACTTGGCGTACTGGCCGGAATCGGTCAGGAAGCCGAACGGGGTGCGGTGCGGGAAATCCTCGTCCCGGACGAAGTTCATCCGCCGGAACGCGGCCTGGTCCATGCCAAGGTCATCAGCCGCGGCCTGCATCATGCGTTCCTGGAAGAACATCGCCTCGGTGACCCGGAACGAGCACCGGTAGGCGACCCCGCCGGGCGCCTTGTTGCTGTAGGTGCCCCGCGCCGTGAGGTGGGCGACCGGGATGTCGTAGGCGGCGAAGGCCGAGTGCAGCAGGCCGATCTTGAACTTGCTCGGCTGGGCGTCGGAGAAGAACGCCCCGTGGTCGGCGTCGGTGTGCATCCGGACGGCGAGGATCTTGCCGTCCCGGCGCAGTGCCATCTCGCCGTCCAGGTAGACGTCCCGGGCGAAGTGCGTGGAGATCAGGTTGCCGGACTTGTCCTCGATCCACTTCACCGGCCGCTCCAGCAGGATCGAGGCCAGGATGGAGCAGACGTACCCGGGGTAGACCGGGACCTTGTTGCCGAACCCGCCGCCGATGTCCGGGGAGATGATCCGGATCATGTGCTCGGGCAGTTCGGCGACCAGCGCGACCGCGGCCCGGATGATGTGCGGCGCCTGGGTGGTCATGTACACGGTGAGCTTCGAGGTGGCCCGGTTGAAGTCCGCGATGGACCCGCAGCACTCGATCGGTGACGGGTGCGAGCGCGGGTAGTGCAGCTGCAGCTTGGAGATCACGTCCGCCTGCGCGAACGCAGCCTCGGTGCCCGCGGCGTCGCCGACTTCCCAGTCGTAGATCACGTTGCCGGCCTGGTTCTCCTTGTCGTCCCGGATCACCGGGGCGCCGTCGGCCAGGGCCTGCACCGGGTTCACGATGACTGGCAGCGGCTCGTAGTCGACGTCGATCGCCTCGCAGGCGTCCTTGGCGATGTACGGGTCATCGGCGATGACGCAGGCCACCTCCTGGCCCTGGAAGCGCACCTTGTCGGTGGCCAGCACAGCCTGGGTGTCGTAGGACAGCGTCGGCATCCAGGCCAGGTTGCGGGTGGCCATCATCTCGCCGGTGAGCACCAGGCGGACACCGGGGATCTCCCACGCCCTGCTGGCGTCGATCGACTTGATCCGCGCGTGCGCCAGCGGGCTGCGCAAGATCTCCATGTGCAGCATGCCGGGCAGCGTGATGTCGTCGGTGTAATTGCCCTTGCCCCGGATGAACCGGTTGTCCTCAACGCGCTTGCGGCTCGCGCCAAGCCCGCCGATCTTGATCTCGTCCAGCGCCTGCGACACTCTTCAGCCCTCCTGTCCGGTATTCGTCGGCGAGGCGGGGCGCGCCGCAGGCGTGTCCCCCCGAGCTGGCGAATGCGCGGGGGGTTCCGGGGGGTCGTCCCCCCGGGCAGGCACTGCCCTGAGCTTGTCGGCGGCCCACAGCACCGACTTCACGATGTTCTGGTAGCCGGTGCAGCGGCACAGGTTGCCGGACAGCGCCCACCGGACGTCTTCCTCACTCGGTTCGGGGTTCTCATCGAGCAGGGCCTTGGCGGCCATCATCATGCCCGGGGTGCAGAACCCGCACTGCAGGCCATGCTCCTCCTTGAACCCCTCCTGCAGCGGGTGCAACTCGCTCGCGGTCGCCAGCCCCTCCACGGTGCCCACCTCGCGCCCGTCCACCTGCACGGCCAGCATGGTGCAGGACTTCACCGGCCGCCCGTCCACCAGCACCGTGCATGCGCCGCAGTTCGTCGTGTCGCAGCCCATGTGGGTGCCGGTCAGCCCGAGCCCGCGGCGGATCAGGTGGGCCAGCAGCAGCCGCGGCTCCACCTCGGCGATCATCTTCTGGCCGTTGATGGTGAACTTGATCCGGCGGACCGGGATATCGCTGGTGGCCTCGTCGCCGTGGTCTTCGTAAACGACTGTCATCTCAGGCCGCCCTTTCCGCGGTCTCGGCCGGGCGGCTGAGGATCCGGCGCACGAACGTGCTCACCATGTGCCTCTTGTACTCGGCGCTGCCGCGGTGGTCGGTCCGCGGCCGGGCGGCGTCCGCGGCAAGTCCGGCGGCCTGCTCGATGGTCTCCGCGCTCAGCGGCTTCCCGGTCAGCGCGTCAGTCGCCGCGGTGGCCGCGATGGTGGAGCCGCCCACCCCGGTCAGCGCGATCCCTGCCCTGCTCACGGTCTCCCCCGAGATCTCCAGGGCCACCGCCACCCCGACGGTCGCGAAGTCGCCGACGCGGCGCTCGAGCTTGAGGTAACCGCCCGAGCGGACCCCCTTCGGGGCCGGGATGACAGCCTCGACGGCGATCTCGTCCGGCTCGAGGACACTCTCGAACGGCCCGAGCACGAAATCGGCGAGCGGGATGGTGCGCCTGCCGCCAGGCCCCTGGGCGACGACCGAGCCGCCGAGCGCCAGCACCACCGACGCCCAGTCCCCCTGCGGATCGGCGTGGCACAGGGAGCCGACGAGCGTGCCCCGGCTGCGCACGATGGGATCCGCGATCAGCGGGGCTGCCGCGGCCATCGTCGGCTGCGCGGTCTTCAGCAGGGCCGACCGCTCCATGTCCGCGTGCCGGCACAGCGCCCCCACGTGCAGTGTGCCATCGGGATCGGCCCGGTGGTAATCGAGGCCGGGCACGTTGTTGATGTCGACGATGAGCTCCGGCGATGCGAACCGGAGCTTCATCAGCGGGACCAGGCTCTGGCCGCCGGCCAGTACCTTCGCGTAGTCGCCGCCGTCACGCAGCAGGCTGATCGCCTCGTCGAGCGAATGCGGTGCCTCGTAGCGGAACCGAGACGGGTACATACATCCTCCAGTGTCCTGTCCGGACGGCAGTGTCCTGCCGGACGCCGAATCGCCGGTCAGCCCTCGTCGGTGCCGGTCTGCTCTGAGCCGGTCTGCTCTAGGCTGACCTCTGGCCCGACCTCAGCGCCGCCCTGCGCTGGCGTGGGGGCAGCGCTGGATCGTGAGCCGCGGCGCTGCTGCGCAGATTCCGGGTCGGGCACGGCCACCGGGAGGAAGTCCTCCTCCGGATCCGGCCGGGGCTCCTGGTGCGGCGGCCATGGTCCCGCCACCGGCTGGCCGGCGATCTTGAGGTAGTCCATCAGCTCGGGCCACGCCCAGACGGTCGGGCTCTTCCCGGTCTTCGGTGAGTGCTCGACCAGTTCGTACAGGCGGGGATTGCCGCGGCTGTGCCCGCTGGACTCTATCCGCATGTGCACGCTCCCTTGCGCGGGCCATCAGGCACCCACAAATGTGATGTGAGCGACATGATCCGTCGGCCCGCAGACTCTTGCAACAGGCAAATAAGGTGTTGCTTAACTGGCTGTCTCGTGGGGCCTCAGCTCCAGATCGTCACATACACGGGCGGGCGGAACCGCGACGGGGGCACGCCGGCCGCGGGCGAGCGCATCAGCTGCATGGCCTCCGGGGTGCTCAGGAAGCGCCGCAGCGCGCTGGCGGCGGTGCTGCGGTGCTGGCGCTCCAGCAGCGTCGCGTGCCAGCAGGAGTCGACCGGTGATCCGGGCACCTCGACCAGCGACAGCTCACCCCGGCGCAGCTGCTGGGTGACGAGATGCTCGACGGCCGGCGCCACGCCCGCCCCGTCGGCCGCCGCCGCCCAGGCAGCGGTCTGGTTGGGGAACACACCGATCATGTTCTCAGGTATCCGCAGCCGGGCCAGCAACTGGCCGGTGTCGCTGCCCGGGTCGGTGCCGGACGCGTCCACCAGCCACCGCCACTGGCTGGGGCTGCCGCGCAGCCGGGCCTGCCCGGCAGCGACCACGACCAGGCGGTACCGGAAGATCGGCTCGCTGACCACCGGGAGCCCCGGGTCGCTGGCCACGCTGGGGCCGATCGCCACATCGGCCAGCCGGTTCGCGACCAGCACCGCCATCTCGTTGGTCACCGCCACGCCGGCCGACACTTCGAGGGCGCCCGCGAAGCGCCGGGTGAACGCCTCCATCAGCGGGCCGACCACGAACTCGGCGATGCTGGATGTGGCCACCACCCGCAACTGCTCCGGGGCGCCCTGCGCGGCCCGGACCGCGGCATGCGCCTCGGCGCCGAGCACGACGATCTGCGACGCGGTGGCCAGCAGCCTGGAGCCACCTGGGGTGAGCGTCATGCCCGCGGGCCCGCGGCTGACCAGCGGGTCACCAAGGTGCTGCCGCAACGCGGTGAGCGCCTGCGACACGGCAGATTCGCTGACGCCGAGCGCGCTCGCCGCCGAGGTCACCGAGCCGAGGCGGGCGACCAGGACGAACGCGTTGAGCTGAGTAAGCGTCATGACAGTGTCTTCTTCAAGTTCGCGTTATTCAGATACCCGTGCTCGTCCCGCCGGCGCAGAATAACGCTCACAGCTCGATTATCGCTGCTGGCGGGATGCGCTCGTAAACTGCTCACGCGTGCGGGAGGCGAGGGAGAGTGTATGCAGGTTCCGGCGTACGTCGAGTACGAGAAGGCAACCAGTGTCGAGCACGCACTCGCCCTGCTCGCCAGATTCGGTCCCGAAGCCCGCATCCTGGCCGGGGGGCACAGCCTGATCCCGATGATGAAACTGCGGCTCGCCCAGCCGGAGACGCTGATCGACATCAACGGGCTCAGCGAGCTCTCCTATATCAAGGTGACCGGCGGCGAGCTGCGGATCGGGGCGCTGACCAGGCACGCGCAGCTGCTTGACGCGCCGGTCACCGCTGAGCACTTCGCGATCCTGCATGACGCGGAGAAGGTGATCGCCGACCCCATCGTGCGGAACTGGGGCACGGTCGGCGGGTCGCTCTGCCAGGCTGACCCGTCCGAGGACCTGTCCGCGGCGTTCGCGGCGCTCAAGGCGACCATGGTCGTGCAGCACCCGGGCGGGAGCAGGACGGTGCCGGCCCGGGAGTTCCACACCGGGCCTTACGAGACCGTGGTGGCACCCGGCGAGCTGCTGACCGAGATCAGGATCGCGATCAGGCCGGGCGGGGGCAGCGCCTACGAGAAGGTTGGCCGCCGGGTCGGCGACTGGCCGGTCGCCGCGGCCGGCGCGGCCCTCTGGCTGGAGGGCGGGCTGAACGGAGCCCTGGCGGGCGGCCCGGGTGGCGGGATGGGTGGCGGCCCAGGTGGCGGCACCATCGCCGAGGCCGGGATCGGCCTCACCGCCGTCGGCGCTGAGCACTTCGCCGCGGCCGAAGCCGAGGACTTCCTGCGCGGCGCGCCGGCCACCGAGGCGAGCTTCGCCCGGGCCGGCGAGATCGCGGCCGAGCACTGCCGTCCCATCTCCGACCAGCGCGGCCCGGCCGACTACAAGCGGCACCTCGCCAGCGAACTCACCACGCGGTCGCTGCGCCGGGCGCTGCACCGTGCCCGTACGGGTGTGGTGCAGAGTGTTTCGCGGCAGGGCGCGGGGCGGCAGGGCGCGGGGCGGCAGGGCGCGGGGCGGCAGGGCGCGGGGCGGCAGGGCGCGGGGCGGCAGGGCGCGGGGCGGCAGGACCGCCGACGGCAGGGCGCCTGACGTGCAGATCACGGTGGAGGTCAATGGCACCGGCTACACCAGGGAGGTGGAGGCGCGGCTGCTGCTGATCCATTTCCTGCGGGATGAGCTGAGGCTCACCGGCTCACACTGGGGCTGTGACACGTCCAACTGCGGGGCCTGCGTGGTGTGGCTGGATGAGATCCCGGTGAAATCCTGCACGGTGCTCGCGGCGATGGCGGACGGCCGCCGGGTGCGCACCGTGGAGGGCCTGGCGCGCGGCGGCGTGCTCGATCCCGTCCAGCAGGGCTTCGCCCAGTGCCACGGGCTGCAGTGCGGCTTTTGCACGCCGGGCATGATGCTGACCGCGCGATGGCTGCTGGATCACAACCCGGACCCCACCCCCGCGGAGATCCGCGAGGCGCTGTCCGGCCAGATCTGCCGGTGCACCGGCTACGAGAACATCGTGCGGTCCGTCCTGTGGGCCAGCAAGCACGGTGCCAGCAAGCACGGTGCCAGCAAGCACGGTGCCGGTGACCACGGTGCCGGTGACCACCGGGCCGCGGCGGACCGGGGGACGGAGGGCGTGGCCGGATGAGCAGCACCACCGGGCCGGGCGTGGACGGTGCCTATGGCCCGGTCAAGCGCAAGGAGGACGCGCGCTTCATCCGCGGCATGGGCACGTTCGTGGACGACATCCAGCTGCCCGGGATGCTGCATGGCGCGATCCTGCGCAGCCCGCTGGCCCACGCCAGGATCGTCTCGGTGGACACCGCGGCCGCCGAGGCCCACCCCAAGGTCCGGGCCATCATCACCGGCAAGATGCTGGAGCAGCGTGAACTCGCCTGGATGCCCACCCTGTCGCGGGACGTCCAGGCGGTCCTGGCCACCGACAAGGTGCGGTTCCAGGGGCAGGAGGTCGCGTTCGTCGTCGCCGAGGACTCCTACTCCGCGCGCGACGCGCTTGAGCTCATCGACGTGGAGTACGAGCCGCTGCCGGTGGTGATCGACGCGACGAAGGCGCTGGACCCGGGCGCCCCGGTGATCCGCGATGACCTGGCCGGCAAGCAGGACAACCACATCTTCGACTGGGCGGCGGGCGACCAGGCCGCGACTGACGCGGTCTTCGCCGCCGCGGATGTCGTGGTCACCCAGGACATGCTGTACCCGCGGTCCCACCCGGCCCCCCTGGAGACCTGCGGCACGGTGGCCGACATGGATCCGGTCAGCGGCAAGCTCACCGTGTGGTCCACGACGCAGGCCCCGCACGCCCACCGCACCGTGTACGCGCTGGTGGTCGGCCTTCCCGAGCACAAGATCCGGATCATCTCCCCCGATATCGGGGGCGGCTTCGGCAGCAAGGTCCCGATCTACCCGGGATACCTCTGCGCCGTCGTCGGCTCCATGCTGACCGGCAAGCCGGTCAAGTGGGTCGAGGACCGGTCCGAGAACCTGATGTCCACCGCGTTCGCGCGGGACTATCACATGCACGGGGAGATCGCCGCCACCAGTGATGGCCGGATCCTCGGCCTGCGCGCCAGGGTGCTGGCCGATCACGGCGCGTTCAACGGCTCCGCGCAGCCGACGAAGTTCCCCGCCGGGTTCTTCCACATCTTCACCGGCTCCTACGACCTGCGGGCCGCGCACTGCGAGGTCACCGGCGTGTACACGAACAAGTCGCCCGGCGGCGTCGCCTATTCGTGCTCGTTCCGGATCGCTGAAGGGGTCTACCTGGTCGAGCGGATGGTGGACCTGCTCGCCCGGGAACTCGGCGCCGATCCCGCCGAACTGCGGATGAAGAACCTGCTGCGCCCCGAGCAGTTCCCCTATACCTGCCCGACAGGCTGGGAATACGACTCCGGTGACTACCCGCGGGCGCTGCAGGTGGCGCTGGACATGGCCGGCTACGTCGAACTCCGCCGTGAGCAGGCGGCCAGGCGCGAGCGCGGCGAGTACATGGGCATCGGGCTGAGCTTCTTCACCGAGGGGGTCGGCGCGGGGCCGCGCAAGCACATGGACATCCTCGGCCTGGGCATGGCCGACGGCGCGGACCTGCGGGTGCACCCGACCGGCACCGCGGTGCTCAGCATTTCCTGCCAGACCCAGGGCCAGGGGCATGAGACGACATTCGCGCAGATCGTCGCCCAGGAACTGGGCCTGTCGCCGGACGACGTCGAGGTCGTGCACGGCGACACCGACCGGACCCCGTTCGGCCTCGGCACGTACGGCTCCCGCTCCACACCCGTCTCCGGCGCCGCCGCTGCGGTGGTCGCCCGCAAGGTGCGCGAGCGGGCACGCATCGTCGCCGCGGCCATGCTGGAGGCATCGCCGGAGGACCTGGAGTGGACCGGCGGCAGGTGGCAGGTCCGCGGCGACCCCGAGCAGGGCAGGACCATCGCCGAGATCGCGATGGCCGCGCACTCGTCGCTGGAACTGCCCGAGGGTGTCGAAGGCCACCTCGACGCGGAAACGGTGTACAACCCGCCGAACCTCACCTATCCCTACGGCGCCTACATCTGCGTGGCCGACGTCGATCCAGGCACCGGAGAGGTCGTGCTGCGCCGGTTCATCGCGGTGGATGATTGCGGGGTGCGGATCAACCCGATGATCGTGGAGGGACAGGTGCACGGCGGCCTCGCCGACGGGGTCGGCATGGCACTCATGCAGGTCATCGCGTTTGACGAGGAAGGGAACTGCCTTGGCGGCTCGTTCATGGACTACCTGCTGCCCACCTCGGTGGAGTGCCCGTCCTGGGAACTCGGCGAGACCGTGACCCCGTGCCCGCACCACCCGATCGGCGCCAAGGGGGTGGGCGAGTCGGCCACCGTGGGCTCTCCCGTCGCGGTCGTCAACGCGGTGCTCGACGCGCTGAGCCCGTTCGGCGTCCGGCACGCCGACATGCCGCTCACCCCGGCCAACGTGTGGTCCGCGATCCAGGGCCGCCCGGTCCGTGCCGACCTGGCGGTCACGTGATCGCCGCGTGCCCGGGCCGTGCCCCGTGGATCTCTGGCCTGCCGCGCGTCATAGCAGCGTCCCGCCTGCCGCATGATGGTCGTATGTGGTACTTCTCCCGGCCCGGCTCGCCCGCCGCCGCCGCCGACCCGGTGCGCTGCCCCAGATGAGCGACACCGTGAGCGACATCTCGCAGCGGCTGCCTGATGTCGCGACGCTCATCCGCGATCTCGATACGGCCGGTTACCTGACTGACGAGCCACTCGGTGTCGCGTTGTTCCTGGCGGCCCGGATGGGGCAGCCGATCCTGCTCGAAGGCGAGCCGGGGGTGGGCAAGACCGAGGCGGCCAAGGCGCTCGCTGCCGCGCTGGACACGCCGCTGATCAGGTTGCAGTGCTACGAGGGGCTCACCGCCGCCGAGGCGCTGTATGAGTGGAACTACCCGCGCCAGTTGCTGGCCATCCGGCTGGCCGAGGCGCGTGGCGAGACATTGCACGACGCCGACCTGTTCAGCGCGGACTACCTGCTGGCCCGCCCACTGCTCGCCGCGCTGGACCACCCCGGCCCGCGTCCCGCGGTCCTGCTGATCGACGAGGTGGACCGCGGCGACGACGAGTTCGAGGCATTCCTGTTCGAGTTGCTGGCCGAATCCGCGGTCACCATCCCGGAACTGGGCACCCGCCGGGCCGTCCTGCCGCCGGTGGTGGTGCTGACCTCCAACCGCACCCGGGACCTGCACGACGCGCTCAAGCGGCGCTGCCTGTATCACTGGATCGAGTACCCGGACACCGGGCGGGTCGCCGCGATCATCCGCCGCCGGGTGCCCGCCGCCGCCGGCCCGCTGGCTGACGAGGTGGCGCGCGGGGTCGGCCGGCTGCGTGACCTTGACCTGGCCAAGCCCCCGGGTGTCGCCGAGGCGATCAGCTGGGCGGAGGCCCTCGTCGTGCTCGGCGCAGACCGCATCGACGAGGTGGCGGCAGCACAGACCGCGGGCGTTGTGCTGAAGTATTCCGAGGACCTGCAGGTGGTCCGGGCGGCAGGTTTTGCCGCGGCGGCCAGCGACGGTGACTGATGACCTGGCGCTGATCGCCGCACGGTTCGGTGCGGCGCTGCGTCATGCGGGAGTGCCCGCCGACCCCGGCCGGTGCGAGCGGTTCGCCCGCGCCGTGACGGTGGCCCGGCCGCGGACCCGGCATGAGCTGTACTTGTGTGCCCTGGCCACGCTGGTCTCCGGGCAGGCGCAGATCGAGACGCTGCAACGGGTCTTCGGCGAGGTGTTCGGCGGGCCCGGCGACCTGGCGCAGCGGGGCGGGCAGGATGCCCCGGAGCTACCCGGGCGCACCCGGCAGCCGGCCCAGGACGACCTGCTGGCCGAGGTGGCGCGCGCCGCGAAGGCCCACCCGGGGCCGACCCCGGGGACACCGGCGCCACCCGGGGACGCGGGCCCGCAGCGGCAGCCCGCGAGCTCGCCGGCCAGCGGCGAGGCGGTGGCCGCCGAGCCGGCTCCCGATGAGCCTGGTCCCGATGAGCAGGCCCAGGCCGGGCAGCCGGTACTGGCCAGCCGGGCGGAACGGCTGGCAGCCAAGGACTTCGCCGAGCTGACACCGGCCGAACTGCTGGCCCTGTCCAGCCTGATGCGCAAGCTGACCCTGGCCGTGCCGCTCCGCCGTTCCCGGCGCCATCGGCCGACCCCGCGCGGCAAGCGCACCGACCTGCGGAGCACGCTGCGCCAGGCCCGGCGCACCGGCGGCCACCCGCTCCGGCTGGCCCGGCGGGCACCCGCCATGCGTCCGCGCCAGCTGATCGTCCTGTGTGACATCTCCGGATCCATGGAGCCGTACGCGCGGGCCATGCTGCAGTTGCTGTACTGCGCGGCAGGCGGCGCCGAAGCCGAGGTGTTCACCTTCGCCACCCGGCTCACCCGGCTCACGACGGCGCTCGCGCACATGCCTCCTGAGCGGGCCCTGCAGCGGGCCGGGCAGACCGCCCCCGACTGGCTGGGCGGGACCAGGATCGGCGCGTCGCTGAAGGAGTTCAACGACACCCGTGGCCGCGCTGGCCTGGCCCGGGGCGCGGTTGTGCTGATCATTTCCGACGGCTGGGACACCGGCGATCCCGCCGTCCTGCGCCGCGAGATGCAGCGGTTGTCCCGGGTGGCGCACCGGATCATCTGGGTCAACCCGCGGACCAAGAGCGAGCAGTACCGGCCCCTGGCCGGCGGCATGGCGGCCGCCTGGCCCTACTGTGACGCCGTGGTGAGCGCCCACTCGGTGCATGCGCTGGAAGAGCTGACCGCCGTGCTGGCCCATCCCGCCCGGCACCGATCCTCGGCAGCTGACGGCTCCCGCAGGCCAGGCGCAGCAAGCTGAATTCGCCGCGTTTCCGCGACTCCCTGAATTGAGCCGCTGAATCAGCCGCGCTTCCCCGACTCTTCACGGATGTGGTGCGGACCTTGTCCGCTTTGTGCGATATGTACGTACCACATCCGTGAAAGGTCGGGCTGGGGGCGTGTCAAAGGTCGGGTTGGGGTGCGGGCAGCATCTCCCAGCGCCGGCAGGTTTGCCGGTTCGAACACTAAGGGTAGTTAATCGATTGCTTAATGTAATAGAAGCTAACTGTGGGCTGCGGGCCGGAGGAAACCATGATCGCGCCAGTCGCCACCGCAGCCGAAGTCCCGGCGGTTGCCCGCAGAGCGGTGCTTGCCTCTGGAGCCCCTTTTGGTGCCGGGCTGGCCACGCCGAAACCGCTCTTGTCGGCGGTGGCCAGCCACGGCGTCCGGCTGCGGTCGGCGGTGACCGGGCTCACCGGGCCGCCCGCCGTGCTGGCCCGCGGGCCGGCCACCACGCGGAACCCGGCCGTCTTCTTCACCGACCCGGACATGAATGCCCAGGCGCTCTTCACCATCGGGGCCGCCGGTTACGGGGCCGCTGAGTTCGGCGAGGTGGCGGTCGCGATCTCCGGCATCCACCGGGGCGGCGACAGCTACGACTCCTACTACGACGCATTCCGGTCCATGGGGTTGCTGGCCAGCGGCTTCGGCCAGGAGGCGCTGGGCCGCCGGAACCCCGCGGCCGCCCGGGGGGCGTTCCTGCGCGCGGCCAGCTACCTGGCGAACCCGCTCTTCTTCGTCCTCGGCACCAGCCACCCGCGCCGGCAGGCAGCCGCCTACCGCGCGATGAACGACAACTGGGTGCGGGCCGCCGGGCTGCTGGAGCCAGCGGCGGAGCCGGTGCGGATCCCCTACGGGCGGACCACCATGCCCGGCTGGTTGCTGCGTCCCCCAGGCGCTGGCGCTCGCGGCGGGGCCGGGATCAGGCGTCCCACGATCATCTTCAACAACGGCAACGACGCACAGAACATCGGCCTCTACATCTACGGCGCAGCCGAGGCGGTGGCGCTCGGCTACAACGCGCTCGTCTTCGAGGGTCCGGGCCAGGGCTCCATGCTCTTCCTCCGCGGGGTCCCGTTCCGGCCCGACTGGGAGGCGGTCATCACCCCGGTCGTCAGCTACCTGCGGTCCAGGCCCGACGTCGATCCCGGCCGCATCGCCCTGATCGGCTGGAGCCAGGGCGGCGCGCTGGCCGCCCGGGCGGCGGCCTTCGAGCACCGGCTCGCCGCGCTGGTGCTGGATCCCGGGGTCGTCGACTACATGGCGGTGTTCCATCTGCCGCAGAAACTGGTCGGCCTGGCCCTATCGGGTCACCCGGCGGAGGCCGACGCGATATGGGCGGCCATCTTCCCGAAGCTCCCGGCCAGCGTCAGGTTCAGCTATACCAAGGGCAGCTACCCGTTCCGCCAGCCGACCTTCTCCGCGCTGGTCCGCTCCCTGGTCCAGTGCGACACGGCGGCCTACCTGCCGAAGATCACCACGCCGACGCTGGTCACCAACTACCAGGGGGACACGGCGTTCCCCGGCCAGGGCTACCAGGCGGCGGAACTGCTCCGGTGCGCCAAGTCGTTGCATGAGTTCACCGCGGTCGCTGGGTGCCGGCTGCACGACGCGCCGATGGCCCCGCAGCGCCGCAACCAGGTGGTCTTCGACTGGCTCTCGGGGATCCTGTAGCCCGTCCGCCTGCACCCGCGGCCAAAATATCCATTTAAGTATAATACCCGCATTAAAGCGCGGCAGAGAGGATTCCAATTAAGTGAGTAGCGGGATTTTCCCTGGTTGGACCGGAAGTCAATGAGCTGGCGGATTTCCCGGGCACTGGCCAGCTGGCCCGATTCACGGCATTACCACAATTAGGCTGTGATATGTTCGTTATCCATGTCCATTTGGGGTGAACCGAAATGTCCTTCCTGATCGCGGACGACTATCCGGAGCCGCTCGTTCCCCGGAGTGGTGAGCAAGAGCGGCCTGGCCACGCTCAACTTCGCGGCCCCGGGCCGGCTGGGGAAGGCGACGGTCCGCCTCGGGCAGATGGTCAGGCGCGGCCAGCTGCTCGCCGCAGAGGCGGTTCCGGCGAGTTCCACGGCTTCCGCAGCGGTGCAGGCAGACCGGGCGCAGGTCCAGGCCGACAAGGCGAACCTGGCCGCGCTCATCGCCGAGGCGTCCGCTCCGGCCAGCGTCACGGCAGCGCAAGCCAAGCTGGCCGAGGATAGGGCGCGCCGGACCATTGACCAGAAGAAGCTGGTGGCCACCGAGATCCGAGCGCCCAGGCGCGGGACCGTGATTGCCATCTACGGCCAGCCCGGGGAGACCGTCAGCCCGGCAGGCCTGCGTGGCCCGGCGGCCCAGCGCCGGGCCACGGCGGCGCGGAAGCCGAGGCTGTCGCTCCTGTCCAGTCGGCAGATGGCCAGCCTGCAGAGCCGCGGGATGGCGCTCCCGGTGAACGCCCTGCGCACGTCGGGCAACTGGCAGGTGAAGCTGCTGATTCCGCGGACATCCACCACCGTGAAGGTGGGGCAACGGGTGACGGTAACGCCACTGGATGGCAGGACGGCCAGCGTCCAGCTGGGTTCCTAATCGCGCAACGTGGTCAGGCCGGACACTGGCAGGCAGGCATCGGGGGAAGTCCGCTGAGCCAGCCGGTCCCGGACCGCTGAGTTCAGCGTCTGGCCGCCGGCTCCCGGCACTGCGTCCTGAGCGTCCCGCGCGTGCCGGCCCGGCCGGCGGCGCGCCATCCACCAGCCGGGCACGCCGAGGATGAGCGCGGGCACGCTGATCGCGAAGATCAATCGCAGTTCGCCGAGTTCGTGCAGGTTGAACGGGATGAGCTTGTGCGTGAACCGGGCGGCGTAGAGCAGGGCCGCCGCGGCGGCGGTCGTCCACGGCAGCCGCCACCGGGTGACGACCAGGTCGACCACGATCGTGCCGAGCAGCGCGCCCGCCGTGTAATAGGCGTACACGCCGGGGTCGAGCAGGATCCGTGCGGCGATGGCAACCAGGAGCGCCGCTTGCCAGCGGCCCCGCCAGACGGCCAGGCCGCCCCCGGCAACCCCGAGGGCAAGCTGAGCCGCCCGGTCCCACGACGGGGTCCGTGCGGCGCTGATCCCGAGCACGCGCAACGCGGAGGAACCATCATTCGGAATGGTGAACCGGGCCGCCGTCAGGGTCCGGGGGTCAGCCAGCAGAAACGGCAGCCACGCGACGGCGACGCCACCGGTGAAGGCCGCCAGGGCGGTCAGCCACTGCCTGCGCGGGAGCGCCAGCAGCAGCACCACGAACGCCGCGGCCCACGGCTTGGCGTCGGTCGCTGCCGCGATCGCCAGCCCGGCCCATACCGGATGGCGCCGGGCGACGGCGTGCAGCGCGGCGACAGAGAAGCAGAGGGCGAGAAGGTCATCCAAGTGCCCGAAATGGGTGGTCAGTTCGGCCCACACGGGCAGGAACAGCAGCCCGGCGAACAGCAGCCGGGTGCTGCGCCGGCGCTCTGAACTGGGCAGCAGCCGCCATACCCCCGCCAGCACCAGCGGGCCGGTGAGCGACATGGCCGCGATGGCGGTGATCTCGCCATTGGCCGGCCCCATCATCCGCAGTACCGCCGCCAGTGCCAGCGCCAGCGGCCCGATCTGCAGGACAGGGTGTGCGGCGTACAGGTGCAGGCCCGTGCCCGGGCCGCTGCCGAGCAGCAGCTGGCCACCCTGCGCGAAGAAATGCCACGACTGACCCGCCTGGCGCGCGTGCAGCAGGACAGTGATCACTGCCCATGGCCAGAGCACCCACCATGGCCAGGGCACCCGGCGCGGCGCGAACCTGGCCAGCATGGCTGGCCGGGCCACCCGGACCGGCTCCGGGGCGGCTGGCAGCGACTCCTTGAACCACCCTGCTGGCGGCCACGGATCCGTCGGCTCGATCTGGTCGTCCGGCAGCCAGAAATGGCTGTATCCGGGCTGGGGTCCGCTGTGCCAGGGCGGGGTTCCGCGCGCCTCGTCGGCTACGTAGGTGCTGCCCCTCATAGGCCGGACGGCACTGCTGATGCTGTGGTCGGCCGGGACACTGCCGGTGCTGTTGCCGGTGCCATGGCCGCCGGTGCTGCGCCTGCCGGTGCTGTGGTCGGCGAGCGCGACGACCTGGCCAATCCTTTCTCCGTCCCGCTCCAGCGAACTGCCGCCCCGGGCACAGGGTTCGGCCGCGGCGGCGGCGCCCCGGATTCCGCTGACACCCCGTCGGCCGGGGAAGACGTTTCCCCGGATGCCCGGCTGGCCCTGGGGAATGACCTCCCAGAGCCCCCCGATGCCCGGCTGGCCCTGGCGAGCCGGCCCCCAGGATGCCCTGTTTCGCAGGGCGACAATTTCGCGCAAATCACGGAACCCAGTATCGCCGGGCGCGATGAGCGGAATGGGGCGAACGGAGAATTCCTTGGCGAAGAAGTGTGCTCTCTTTCCCTTTTGGTAAGGAAGTCGTAAGAGCTGCATGTGGTGCGCGCCACAAATTCCCGTTGCGTGACATCGGGCTGACCTGGTTGCCTCAGGTGGGGGATCTCGTCCGCGGCCAGGGAAAGGGGACTCGCGTGGGTCACGTCGAGGTGGCGCACCTGCACCATACGCTCCTCGACGGGAGGGTGCTCCTGGATGACGCCTCGTCTGGGCGCGCGGCAGCGCCCGGCGGCGGCCCTGGTGTGCCCCAACGGGGTCAGGCAAGACCACGCTCATCCGGCTCATCGCGGGCGATCTCAGCCCCCAATCGGGCACCGTCACCGTCAGCGGCGGCCTCGGCGTGATGCGCCAGTTCGTCGGGGGGTTCCGGGGGTCGCGGCCCGGGTGGTTCCGGGGTTGTTCGCACAGACTCACGTACGCCCGGATCTGGCCGCCCGGTGGCCAGCAGAGATCCTGATGACCGAGTACGCCATGCAACGCAGCGAAGCCATGGCCGCGCTCGCCCGGTACGAGTTGCAGCACTGCGCGCAGCAGCCGTTCGCGACGATGTCCGGAGGGCAGCAGGCCCGCCTGCAGATCCTGCTGCTGGAGATGGCCGGCCGACGATGCTGCTTCTCGACGAGCCGACCGACAACCTCGACCTGGCCAGCGCGGAGGCGTTGCAGCAAGGTCTGGAGTCATACCAGGGCACAGTTCTGGCCGTGACCCACGACCGGTGGTTCGCCCGGTCGTTCGACCGGTTCCTCGCGTTCGGATCCAGTGGAGAAGTCTACGAATCGGACAGCCCGGTGTGGGACGAGACTCGCGTGGCCAGGCCCCGGTGACGGAAGCGCTTGCTAGGCTGCATGGTGCGCAGGGAGCCTGACCGCCCCTTCCCGGGCCTGGCTCCGCGATAGCCGAAGTGAAGGGGTCCACACCGTGAAGAAGCTGCTTCTGCTCGCCTTGGCGGGGCTTGGCGTTTTCGCCGTCTGGCGGAAGGTCCAGGCTGACCGTGCCGAGCTTGACCTGTGGACCGAGGCGACGACCAGCGACGACTAGGCGACTGAATGCCCGGCGTTAGCCGCCGGGCCTGAAAACGGGGGTTCGGAGTGAGCAGCGCGACACCGGTCACGCTGTTGTGTTGCGGCCTGCTCGGGGTCACCGCCGACGACGGCGGGATTCTGGAGCGGGCATTCGCCGAAGCGTTTGCCACTCAGGGGATCGTCCCGGGAACCGCGGCCTACGCGCGGAGCATGGTCCGTGTGCACCAGACCCGTGGGCAGCACGCGGTTGACGTGTTCCGGGGGTTGTTTCCCAATGCCCCGGGCCGTGCTGAAGCCGCCACACTCGCCTTTGACCGGTCCTACCGCCTGTCGGTGGACCGCTCCGGGCTCGCGCCGATGCCGGGGGCGTCCGACGCGCTGGAGCGGATCCGCGGTTCCGGGACGCGGATCTGCCTGATCACCGGCCTGTCCAGGAGCCTCGTCGGCTTGGTGCTCGACACGCTCGGCTGGTGGCGCCAGGTCGATCTCGTCCTGTGTCCGGAGGACGTGCCACGCGGGTATCCGTGGCCTGACCTGATGTTGTGCGCCATGCTCCGGCTCGGGGTGGCCGACGTCCGCGAGACGGCGTATGCCGGCGGCACGGAGAGCGGCGTCCTGTGCGGCACGCGAGCCGGTGCGAGCGTTGTGGCGGGGATCCTCACCGGCGGCCACACCCGGGATCGCCTGCACCGGGCCGGTGCCACGCACCTGCTGGGCAGCATCGCGGAACTGCCCGCGGTGCTGACCGGCGCGGCTGGGCACGTCCTGCGGCCGGCGCCGGCGGCCGGCTCCGCCGCGGCCGCCCCGCCCGGATCCGAACGGGTGGCGGGGTCCGCTCCGGGGTCCATCCCCCCCGAGGCAGCCCAGCCGCCTGCGGCCACGCCGCTGATGCCGCCATCCTGAACGGGTAATCTTGTAGTGCCGTCGCGCGGGGCTATAGCTCAGCTGGAAGAGCACCTGCTTTGCAAGCAGGGGGTCAGGGGTTCGAGTCCCCTTAGCTCCACAGGGGGTTACCGACAGAACTGCCGGTGTTGTGCCGACAGAACTGTTTCGGTGACCGCTTTTGAGTATGGCCGCAGGGTCTGACGTTGGCTTTGATGGCCGTGCCGTTCTGTTTGCGGGGTTCTGGTGGTGCTGTTGTCATGGCGTCGGCCCGCAGGGCGTGGCTGTCCGGCCTGGGGTGTCGCTGATCGGTGATGGCGCTGGGTGCTGTGCGCGTGTTACCCGTCGGGGAGATAGTCGCGCTGGCTGGTCCGGCGCCGTCGTGCCCGGCGGGCGGTGGCGGTTTTGTCGCTGGGGGTCAGGCCTCGCCAGGCGCGGATCTTGCGGATGCTGGCGGCGATGAGCAGCAGCGCGGTGAAGATTGGCTGGGCGGCGATGCCGCGGACCTGGCGGCGGGCTGGCTGGGCGAGGGCCTGGTGGGCGGTGTCCTTGGCGTAGCCGTTGAGGCCTTCGATGGTGTTGCGCAAGGTGGCGTAGCACTTGTGCCAGGCTGGGCTGCCGTAGGGCAGGTCCTGGCGGTAGCGGGCGCCGGTATCGGGTGCGATGGTGATCGCGGTCTGGCGGCAGAGCCTGGGCGGTTCTCGCGGGGGCTGCAAGACCTTCGGCCGGCCGTCGCGTGGTGACAGCGAGGCCCGGCGCAGTGGGCACATCAGCCCGGGGCGGGAGCTGCGGGCGGGGCAGGACAGCCGCTGGTGAGCCGGTACAGCGCCGACCGGTACGTCCCCTGTGTCGAGGACGCCCGGCCGCGCAGGCCGGTCACGCAGAACGCCTCGATCACGTCATAGCCGGGCAGGAACTCCCAGCCGGCCGGGACTCCCCGGGTATCAGCGAACCGGGACAGCCGCCGCAGCACCAGCGCGGCCATGGCCCGGGACCGCGCGCTGCCTGCGGTCCCGCCGCCCTGCGCTGCCGCCAGGCCAGCCACCGGCTTTCCCTTCCGCCAGCCCCAGTCCTTTAGCGTAGACACTGGCAGGCCCGCCGCGGGGAAGACACGCCGGCGAACCGCCGGCCCGCGATGGGCAGGTACGCGATCCTGGCAAGGGGACAACGATGCCAGCACCAGACGACCGCAGCGCAGACCAGGCCAGGGCAGGGCAGCGATCCAGGCAGCCCTCGCCAGCATCGGCTTCTGCCTGCCCGGCAGCATCGTCATCCGCCGCACCCGCTGCGGCAAGCCCCGCTGCGCCTGCAAGGCCGACCCGCCCGCCCTGCACGGCCCCTGCATCCAGTGGACCCGCACCGTCAAAGGCAAGACCGTCACCCGCATCCTCACCCCGGTCCAGTACGACGCCTACGCGCCCTGGTTCGCCAGCGCCCGCAGGCTCCGCGAGCTGGCCGCCGAGCTGGAAGCGGTGTCCCTGGCCGAGATGGCCCGGGCCGAAGGCTGGGCCAAGATCACCCCGGGCACCCCGGCCCCACCACGGACCCGGCCCGTCCGGGGCCCGAATCAGCCCAAGACACCCAAAACGCCGGGAGATCCACTCGCTTAATGCGGGACTAGCACCTCGCAAACACCACGTAATCGCTGGTCAGCAGAGTTGTGTCGATTACCCACTTCCCGATTCCAGGTATCTGGCCAGGTCAGCCGCTGTTAATTCCGGTTCTCCCCGTATCGCGAGAGTGGGCTGCGCGGGCCGTCTGCGGTCGCTGGGAGGAATTTGGGAGATCATCTTCCCCCTGCCTCCTGGTGTCGCCCGATTCCGGCGGGTCACCTCTGCTGTCAGCAGCTCGTTGAGCAACGGGACGGGTGAGTGCGGACTGACGGCCGCGCGGGCGCGTACGGAGTCTTCCCAACGGACCTGGAGAGCGTGCTTGAGGTCGTCACGCATACGGTCGGAGGCGTGAGCGTAGAGGCCACGCATGCCGGGGACCTGGTGGCCGAGGCGCTGCTCGGCCAGGATCTCGGGGATGCCGTCCTCGGCCATCCAGGTCTTGTGGCTGTGCCTGAGGCCGTGCACGGTCAGGCCAGGCTTGATCGGGAGCCAGCAGGCGATGGGTATGTTGTCGCGGATGGCCTGGATGCCCCCGGCCGCGCGGCGGCACGTAGTCCGCGGACGCGCCTGCGGGTGGCCAGGCGGCGATGGGGACGCCCGGCCAGGTGGTGGCGTCGGCGATGACGAGCTTAGGGGGTCGGCCCTCTTTGGCTTCGTAGCGTCCGTCGCAGGCCGGGCGGAACACGCGGCGAGCGTAGTTGCTGCGCCGGTAGTGGCCGCCGTCGGGCCCGAGGAAGACGTACCGGCCACCGCCGCCGTGCTGAGTGGCGCAGCCGCACGGCGGATGCGGATGGACCTGGATCTGGCGGCTGAGCAAATCGGTGAGGAAAGGCGGCAAGTCGACAGGGAGACACGGCTCCCAGGCCGGGCTGCGGTAGGAGTCGTCCTTGGGCGGGAGCTGGTGGAATCGGCCGTTGAGTTCGCGGAGCTGCCACTCGACGTGGATCTCGCCGGGGTGGAGATAGCCAGGTTCGAGGCCGACCGCCTCGCCCCAGCGCAGGCCGGTGTAGCCGATGGTGACGATCATGGTGAAGTCCTCGTCCCGGCCGGTCAGCAGCGCGGCCCGTTCCGCCAGTAAGAGGGTCTTCAGCGGGGTGGCCCAGGCCCGCTGCGGGCTGAACTGGAGCCGCCGGCCGGTCCGGCGGCCCCGGTTACGCGGGCGCAGGGCCGGGTTGTACGGGATCAGCGGCGGCCTGGTCGTGGCCGCGTCGCCCAGGATGGTGCCGAGCAGGGTGCGGGCGGCTCGTGCGGTCCGTGGGGAGACCCCCGTCCGGGCGGGGAGAGCGTTCTCCCAGCGGGTGATTTCCTCGGTGGTGAGCGAGTGCAGTGGCGTTTCGTCCCAGGCAGGGCGGATGAAGCGACGGATGAGGTAGTCGCGGTGATCCACCGTGCTGATGCCGACATCCTGGATGGCGAGCCAGCGGTCGATCCATTCGCCGACGGTGAGCTTCCCAGCGTTCGGGTCGGTCCACCGGCCTTCGCGGATCCTGGCTTCCTGGTCGCGCCCCCAGGTGAGCGCGGCGGCCTTGGTCTCGAACCCAGACTCACTGACCTCAGTGCCGTTGGGCAGCTTGTACTTCACCCGCCACGGCGTCGGCCCCTTCCCGCGCTTCTCCGCGTACGCCATGTGCTCTCCCAGTAGCGGCTGGACCGGTCAGGCGGACCCGTGGCCGGACCTGGGCTCGCGAGACGAGACGGGCTGGCGAGCCCCGGCCTGCATGATCGCGGCGATATCGTCATCGCTGAACCGCAGGTGCTTACCGATGAACGTGCACGGGATGACGCGGGCGGCGGCTTTGGTCTTGAGCCAGGATTCGCGCACCCTCAGTATTCCGGCTGCCTCTGCCGGAGTGTGGAGCTGACCTGCCATTCTCATCACACCTAAGCTGACCTGAAGTGACCTGGTTCCCGGTGACTGACCCCTCGCTCAGCTGGGGTGACGGGATGGTCCTTCAAGTTATGCCGATACTCATCAGCCGAGTCAAATGGCATTAGCGGCATCAGGCTAGAGTTTTGCTGGTGATTATTGCCGCCGTGTTCCGGGCGGTTCCGTCGTGCGCCATTCCGTGTCACGAAATCCGTTGGCAAAATCTTCGGACCGCGTCCGGATAGTCCCCGGCACTTGTCAGCTGACTGGCCGCAAGGTTGTGGATGCCGGGTCCTCGCCGAGTGCGAGAGCAAGCCGGGCGAGGGTACGGCAGCGGCACCGCGTCCTGGGCTGCCGCTCCAGCCGGGCCAGCGTGGCCACGCTGATCCCGGCCGCCCCGGCCAGTTCTGCCCGCGACAGAGCATGCTCGCGGCGGGCCTGGCGCAGTCGTGCGCCATCGACGGCGGTCGTCCAGGACCGGGGTGCCGGAACGCTGCCTGCGTCGCCCTGTCCCCGGCTGGTCGGTTGGCCTGCGGTCATGAGCACGGTTCCAGCTCGAACCAGGTGATCCAGCCGGTTTCGGTTCCCGACAGGACCTGTTCACTTGAAATGCCGGAGGACGCCTAACTGGCGTTACTGCGCCATAATGTCGAAGTACCCACAGCTAGCGAAGTATCATCGTGGCATGTGTAGTGACCGTGCAGTACGGGCCTTCGAGGCTGTGCTGCCTCCCGGTACTCGCGTGAAGGTTACGGCAGGGGATGGCCGAGACGCCTCCGTGTCCGTTGCTGGCCGAAGGCTACGATTGCGCTGGCTGCCAGTGGGGTGGCCGCGGCAGCTAGCAGAAGCTCTCAAGATCAAGCCCAGGCCAGACGTTGTGGCGGCACATCAACTCTCGCCGGGGGCGCGGGCTCTGGCTGACCGGGAGCGTGTTGGCTGGGTAGACGAAAGCGGAGCTGCAGAGATCTCCGTAGGCACCATACTGATCTCCCGCACTGGGAGCCCGCCGGTGCCGCTCGACTCGAAGGTTGGCTGGCGCCCGGCCACCCTCGCGGTATGTGAGGTAGTGCTAACTGGCTACCTTGCCACCGTCTCGGCCGTCGTGGCAGAGACAGGACTGGCGACGAGCACTGTCGCCACTGCACTTAAGTTCCTGGCCGCTCAGGGCTTCCTGTCGGGTGACGCTGATCGAGGGCCGCAGTCACGGCGCCATGTTGTTGACAGGGACGGGCTCTTGGATGCTTACGCCGCAGCCGCAGAGCGACTGCGCTCGCCCGTATCGCTCCGGGTGGGCGTCTTGTGGAGAGATCCGCTCGCAGGCGTTGTCGAAGCTGGCCGGTTCTGGGATGAGGCTGACATCGGATGGGCTGTCACGAGTGCGCTGTCGGCTGCCGTCTGGGCTCCAATCATGACCGAGGTGACGCCTATGGAGGTGTATGTGGCTGGTAAGACTCCCGGTGACCTTCGAAGGGCGCTGTTCGCAGCCGGACTGAAGGAAATAGAAGGCGGCCGGTTGCGATTGCGGCCGTTTCCCACTCCAGCTGGCACGAGGGTAACCACAGAAATCAGGCATGGTCTCCGTTCGGTGCTGTGGCCCCGCGCCTACGCTGACCTTCGCACCGCAGGGGTCCGGGGCGAGGATGCCGCAGAGCATCTACGAGAAGAGATGTCGCGTGGCTGATGAGGATCCCCCGCGTTCGCTTGCCGCGAGGGCAGCAGCGGAACTAGCACTTGTCCGCATCGCCAACTACTACGGCGGACGACCTGAATTCGTCCTGCTCGGCGGGCTCGTACCTGCCCTTCTTTGCGCCCGATCAGATACCCGCCACGCAGGTACAACCGATGTAGACGTGCAGGTTGACCTGGAGATCAGCGCTGGTTCGGTCAACGCCGCTCGGCTGGAGCAAGCCCTCCGCAATGCGGGCTTCCACCCCGACGGGCAGTACATCTGGCGCTGGAGGTCCGGCGATGGGCACCAGGGCGCGACCGTAAAGTTCGAACTCCTCGCGGATCTTGACACGGAGCGCGCTGGCGAGACTATCAAATTCACGAACTGCGATGATCTTGGTGCGGCCAATCTCCGGGGAACCGGCTTTGCGGCCAGGGACCGCGAGGTCCGCACCATCGTTGCTGACGATCACGGTGACCAGCGGCAGGCAGAGATTTATGTCACCGGACTGGCAGGATTTCTGCTTGCGAAGACCGCAGCTGCCTATAGTCGCCGCAAGCCGAAGGACTGGTACGACATCGCCTACGTCCTGCTCAATAACGACTACGGAGATTCGACTGCTGCTGCTGCTGAGCGAGTATGGCAGGTATTCGGTGCATCGATCGCCTCAGCAGAGTCCGCACTCAGAGATCTCAACGCCAACTTCGCCGAGCCATCCGCGCAGGGAACGAGCGCCTACGTCGATCAGATAACACTTGATTATCCGGACATCGACCCCGTCACTGCAGCCGCCGACGGCCAGATAGCAGTCCAGACGTTCTGTGACGATTTGCTCAGCCGCCTTGCTGACCAGGGCAGTCCGCAAACGTAATTGCAGCACTAACCCGACTACCTGTGTGGCAACGCATGACCACCACGACCTGCATGAGCTCCTCGGCGACCGTGTTGAACCCCAGCATTGCCGAAGCCGGGGCGGAAGCCGCCGTACGCCAGGCGGCCGTCCGCTAAGCCCCAGCCCCAGCCGTCACGTCTCGTCGCTGGAGCGAGATGAGCTCGAACTGGAGGAAGGCCAGCGAGCGGGGCAACAGGCAGAACCGTGGATCCCGGATCGCGAAGGCCAGTGCCCGGGCCAGGGCGCACGTCTGGAAGCTGATCGCCGAGCGGCCGGGCGGGTTCCCCTGGCCGGAGATCGCCGGGAAGACGCTGACAGGGTGGCTGGTCACCGGCATGGA